>Ga0182015_10000481_pt1 | contig 56988 bp, 61 predicted proteins | sample 712P3MmetaG_FD_120478 | JGI IMG/M metagenome (GOLD analysis project Ga0182015, IMG submission 120478) | Permafrost microbial communities from Stordalen Mire, Sweden - 712P3M metaG | ecosystem: Environmental > Terrestrial > Soil > Wetlands > Permafrost | place: Sweden: Stordalen | collected...
GCAGACCGGCGCCGACAACCTCGTGGTTGCGGACCAGAACCAGGAAAGCGCGAACCTGTTGACCGAGCAAACCCAGCAGCAGCTGGAAATCTCGGCACTGTCCATCGCCAATCAGGCGAACCAGTCGGTGCTCAAACTGTTCGGCTAACGTTTTCAGGTACAGGCCTAAGACGAAGGCGGCGGGGCGAAAGCTCCGCCGCTTTTTCTTTGGCCAATAGCGAGGAGCGAACAGGCAATGGCCCTGCTCGCTATTGGCTATTCGCCGTTTCGCGCAAGCTTAGCCGGACCTTAACCCCCATCCGCAACGATGGATTGGCGCCGGCAGGGATTTGAACGTGCCCCTCAAGATCGAGCTCAAGCCCAATGAGCGCATCATCCTCGGCGATTGCGTGGTCACCAATCACGCCCAGCGCACGCGCTGTCGATCGAAGGCGTGGTCCCGATCCTACGCGAAAGGGACATTATCACGGCCGACAAGGCCGATACGCTGGGCAAGCGCATCTATCTCGCGGTGCAGCTCATGTACACCTCTAAGGATCCAGAGAAGCATCACGCGTCGTACGGCCGGCTGGCGCGCGAAATGCTCAAAGCCGCGCCGAGCGCGCGACCCTTTGTCGACGGTATAAATAATCGAATCTTAACAGGGGAATTGTACAAAGCCCTCAAGGAAACCCGAAAGCTAATTGCCTTCGAGAAGGATCTCCTGGAAATGAATTACGCCAGCAAAGCGTATGCAAAGACCGCCACGGAAATGGCAAACCCGCGCGAACTGGAGGCCAGGCTGCTCCTGACCGCCGCGGCGAAGTTGCAGGCGGTTCATGATTCTTGGGATGACAAGGCGGCCGGCCTCAACGATGCGCTGATGTACAATCGGCGGCTTTGGACGATCTTCATCGACACCGTGAACAGCGACGCCAATAAATTGCCGAAGCAGGTACGTGATAATCTGACTCGGCTCGGGGTTTTCATCATGGCCGAGACGTTCTCGATGATGACAAAACCGAAGCCGAACCATTTAAAGTCGATGATCAAGGTCAATCGCAGCATCGCGGCGGGGTTGCGTGGCAACGTGTGACGCCGTTGAGAAAACTGAGGCCGGCAAGGAACCACAATGACTGTTGTGGTAGATTTGATTTCGGGTGACGCATTAAAAACGGCCGCGCTCAACTACCTCGGTGAAATGCGGACGAAAGTCGCACGGGAACAAAAAGGCCTGCACAGTATCTTCGACAGCTGGTTCATCCGTGTCGTCACGCGCTTGATAAAATTCGATCCGACCTGCTCGTGGGAGGAAAGCGTACGCGAAAATACGTCGCGAGCCGCCGCGCAAGACCAAAGCCTGCCTTGGGACTTGCAGCGACTGCGCCTGTTTCTTGATCGCCGGCAGCAGGGGCGTTTCGTCGAGTTTTCCACGCGTGAGCAGTCCGCAGCCCACTATTATCCGCGGTTCGGCACTGAATTCGGCGCCGACGTGCTTTTAACCTGCCAGGGCGCTCCCTCGCTCATGCGCTGGCGCGGTATACCGCTAATGAAGAACGTCTTCGATTTCGCGATATACCCGACTCTGATCGCCGAGCTTCGCCCGCAAACCGTCTTCGAGATCGGATCCGGCCTGGGCGCCAGCGCCCTCTGGTTTGCCGATAATCTTTCGATGTGCGGCATTGCCGGCCGCGTCCATTCGGTCGATCGGGTCAAGGTCGAAACCCAGCATCCGCGAGTCAAATTCTATCAGGGCGATTGCTCCGATCCTGAACAATTATTCGAACCTGACTTGCTGCGCCATGAGCCCCGTCCATGGCTGGTCGTCGAAGACGCGCATCATAATGTAGCGGCGGTGCTGGAGTATTTTCACAAGTCTCTGGAGCCGGGAGATTATCTTGTCGTCGAGGACAGCGACGTCAAACGGGACGCACTTCGACGGTTTCTCATCTCTCATCCCGGCGAATACCTGGTAGACACGCGATTTACCGATAACTTCGGACGAAATGCGACCTGCGCCGCCGACTCGATATTTATCAGAACGACGCCGGGTGTAGCTTAGCCGGTTGACGGCGCAAGATAATTGACCAGGCTCAACTGCGCGAGCCGCGCCGTAACCGACATTGACGCCGACAGATTGTTCTGCAGCGTCAGAATATCCTCGCCGATCTGGGTCTGATTGACGCCCTCCATGCCTTGCAGCATGTCCTGCAAGGTGGTCTGCGTTTGCGTATTCAGCGTGGTCGCATTGGTGACGGTCGTCTGCGCATTGGCGATGTTCGCTTCGATATCGTCGATCGACTGTGTGCCGGGCTGGCCATTGAGGTTCGCGACGACGCTCTGGGACAGCGCCTGATAGCTCGCCTGCGCGTTCGGATCGCTCGCCGAAAAAGTCGTGGCGGCGAGCGCTGCCACATTGGCGACCAGCGAGGCGATAGCCGGTTCGGTGGCGCGCATGCCATAGGCAATCGTCATTGACGGGCCGACCTGGGCTGTTGCCGTTTGCAGAGCCGGCGTGCTGCCATTTTCACCGGTGTACCAGAACACGGTATTCGCCGAGGTCCCGCTGGTGAGAGACGTCGCCGTATCGTAGGGCGGCCCGGCGACGATTTGCGGCGGGTCGGAACCGAAAAAGCCATTCGCGGCGGCAATGGCGGAGGCGGCCGGCAGCGCGGTCTGTGCCAGATTGGTAATGGAGCTCGTCAGTGCCGTCTGCAGATTGGCCGCTGTGGCCGTAACCGACGAGCCGATGGTGAACTGGTTCGCGCCGGGGGGCGAAGCCGTGGTCGCCTGAAGCGTGATGGTTTGGCTCGAACCATCGGGTAGCGTGAGATTAAACGCGATCGAACTGCCGGCGCTCGGATTGGACCCGAGGGCGACCGAGACTGATGGCGGCGTGCCGGACGGCCCGCTCACAGTCGCGCCGGTCAGGCCCGAATTCACACTTGCGATGTGAAACCCGAACGGCGATCCGTCCGCGTTGAGCGTGACAGTCGATCCCGTGCCGCCGACGGTCAGCCGGCCAAGACCGGTGGCGCCGAGATCGGCCTGTTGGCGTTCCGAGATGAGTTGCGTGAGACCGGCCTGCGCACCGTTGCCATTGAGGATTTCGTTGGCGTTGACCACCGACGGCTGATTGAGCGCACTGCCGGAGAAAATATAATTGGTGCCGACCTGGGTATTGAGTAGCGAGAGTATTTGACCGAGATAACTCGCCGCGGATTCCTGGATGGACGTCTGGCCGCTATTGTCCAGCGAAAACGAGCCCTGCTGACTGACCGACTGCTGCACGGCGCTGCCGGCATTGCCAAGTTGGGTCAGCACCGATTGAGCCACGCTCAGTGTCGTGCCGACGGTGGCCGCGGTGCTGCTATAGCCGTTGATAGCCGAAAGCTGCCCGCCAAGCGCCACCGCCATGCCGGCTTGCGTTCCGAGATCCGAATAGGTCTGCGCCGCCTCGCCAGTGCCGAGCTCCTGGCTCAGCGTATCGAGCTGGGTCATCATATTCGTCTGCGCCATCGCATTGGCCGCAGTAATCGATCCGGGTCCGGTAATACTCATTAGGTTCCTATTTGCAGCAGCGTCTGCATCATTTGTTCTACCGTCGACATCACCCGCGCGTTGGCGCCGTAAGCGTTTTGCAGCGCGATCAGGTTCGACATTTCAGTATCGATGCTGACCCCGGACTGATTGTTGAAACGCTGCTGCAAGGCGGTGACGACAGTGTCCTGGCCCTGCTGCAAATTTGACGCCGCGTTCGCGGCTTGCGCTTGCTGGCTGACCACTTCGCTCATGTATTGCGTGAGCGCGCCGGTATACGGCGCCGCCGTGGTGCCGAGTCCCGTCGTCGGCGAATAGGTCAGCGTCGCGTCGGTCAACTGGTTGAGTATGAAATTCGGCCGCGTCGGGTCGCCTGCGGCGGTGTTCGAGGCATAGCTGACCAGACCCGACGGGATCGCGGCGAGCGCCGAATTAACTTCGATCCGTCCGGCCAGCCCCGTCGTCTGCGACCCGCTCGACGTGATCGCGCCGGTGATCGGATTGCCGCCGTCGGTGAACAACGGCAGCTGCGAACTGCCGCTCATGAGCGAAGTGACGGTGGCGGTCGCCGACAGCGAATTGACGACATTGCCGCTGCTGCTCGCATTGACGACCTGCAGCGCGCCCGATGAATTCGAGAACTGCAGGTTCGTTCCGAGCGCGGTATTGAGTTGCGACACCACCGAATTTATGCCGCCGGAGAAATCGACACCGATGGTCTGATTGTTCGAATTAGCCGGCTGCAGCGGCAGCGTAGCGCCGGCGCCGAGCGAGACGATTGTGATCGTGTGCTGGTTATTCGAGGCGTCGGTATAAGTGAGCTGCAGCGAATTGCCCGGAATTATTCCGCCGATTCCGACGCTGTATCCAGTCTGGCTGCCCGACCCGGCCGGTGTCCCGGCCGTCGTCTGGTTCGACAGCGCCTGCGACATCTGGTTGGCCAGTTCGTCGAGCTGATTTTGCGCCTGCGGCAGAATGGTATCGCGCATCTGCAGGTAAGCGCCGATCTCGCCGGACTGGATCGCGCCGGTAGCGACCAGATCGGTCGAGCTGCCGCCAGGCGAGGTCAGCGTAATCGTGCCGACGCCGTCCTGGCTCGGATTGGCACTCCATAGCGACGTCGCCGACAGCGCCCCGACATTGCTGAAGGAAAGCTGCGAGGCATGCACGCCTGCCACCAATTGCTGGCCATTTCCGGTGAATACCGAAACCTGGTTGTCGGCGTTCTGCACCACGTTGACATTCATCAGCTGAGTAAGCTGCGTGATGTCCTGGTCGCGCTGGTCTTCGAGCGTCGCGGTCGAGGTGTCCGGCGATGCCGCTACAAGCTCCTGGTTGATTTGGGCGATCTGCTGCAACGCCGTGTTGGCAGTTTGCACGTCGTTGGCGATGCCCTGCTCTGCTTGGCCGCGCAGCTGCTGGATGCTCGTAGTCATCGAATTGAGATTTTGCGCCACCGCTTGCGCGGAGCTGATAACGCCGGCTTGCGCGGAATACGAGCTCGGGCTCGTCGACAGCGTCTGCAATGCGTTGGTGAAATTATCGAAAATCGCGTCGAACGAGCTCGACGATCCCGGCGTGCCGTAGATTTGTTGAAGCTGCTGGTAGAGCTGCGACGTCGTGTCGGCGTATGAATCGCCCGATGTCTCGGTCCACAATTGGCTCTGCAATAGCGTATTGAGATCGCGATTGATGCCGCTGATATCGACGCCAGCGCCGGATTGCCCGGCGGTTGCGGTCGCGACCGTGTTGACGGTCTCTTCGACATAGCCCGGCGTGTTGGCATTCGCGACGTTGCCGGCGATGACCGCAAGGCCCTGCTGGGTCACGTTCACGCCCGCCAACGCGGCGGACAAAGCCTGGGTGATGCTCATGGCGGCGGTTGATGCGCCTCACGGCTCGCGAACGAAGAGGCGGATTTCCTCACTGGTTGATCTTACTGAATGACTTGAAGCAAGCTTTGGATCATCTGGTTGGCGGTCGTCATGACACGGGCGTTGGCGGAATAAGCCTGCTGCGCAACGATCAGCTGGCTGAACTGCGTCGCGATATCGACATTGGAGGCCTCGAGCGAGCTGCCGACGACCTTGCCCGTTCCGGAATACAGCGGCGTGCCCGATTCAGGCGTCGCCGCGTAGGCCTCGCCGTCGAGCGGCTGCAGAGAATTCTGACCGTTGAACGTCGCCAGCGTGATATTCGCCAAGGGGATGGTTTGGCCGTTCGAGAACGAGCCGACCACTTGGCCCTGGCTGTCCACCGACAGCGACTGCATCGAACCGGCGGCGAAGCCGTTCTGCGTCAAGCCATTGACCTGCACACCGCCGTTCGAATTCGCGAACTGCGTCAGGTTCGCGCCATAGCTCAGCGTGACATTGCCGACCTTATCGCCATTCACGGTCAGATTTGGCAGCGTCAATGTCTGCGCAGTAGGCGACGTCAGTTGACCGCTTGAATTGAACGTGAACGACGTGCCGGTGTTCTGCCACGCAACCTGGGCGCCGGTCGCGCTGGTATTGGTCTGGTAGAACAATTGCCAAGTATTGCCGGTGGCAGAGGCGCTGGTTTCCGCCCATTGGAGCTGGACATTGACCTGATTGCCGAGCGAATCGTAAGCGGTGATGGACCCGCCGCTGAGCGATTGCGCGGCGAAGGTGGAGGCATCGCTGCCGATCACCGTGCCGGTGCCGCTGGCAAGTGGATTGTCCGTGAAGTCGGCCGGAGCGAGCACACCCGAGGTAGGAGTGCTTGGCAGGTTTGCTTGATAATCGATTTGCGTCGTCGCCTGCGCCGGAAGGAAATTGTTGCCGAACTGCAGAACCTGGGGAACGTTGGTTGTGGGATCTCCCGTGGCCGGATTGAGAGGAATGCCTTCGAGATAGTAGCCGGCGCCGTTGACCAGATAGCCGTTACTGTCGAGCTGGAAATCGCCGCGTCGCGTATAATCGGTGACGCCGTTGAACGTCGGCTGATTGCCGGACGTGCCCCCTGCTTGCGCGACGACGAAATAGCCGTCGCCGTCGATCGCCATATCGGTTGCGACCGTTTCGTTTTCGATCGTGCCTTGCACCGTATTGCTGGAAACCGAGCCGGCGAAGACGCCGCCGGCGGTCTGCTGTCCCAGAGCTGCCTGAGAGACGAGATCCTGAAACTCCGTGTCGGTTTCCTTGTAGCCTACAGTCTGAGAATTCGCGATGTTGCCGGAAATGTTTTGCAGCGCGAACGACTGCGATTGCAGACCAGAAACCGCGGTGGTCAATGCGTCGAAGATACCCATGACTTGTCTCCACAACACGACAGCGGCGACAGCCGCACTCCGCGCCGAGGGCAGCAAGCTCCATGCCATTAATTAGTTGTTTTATATCAGCGGCTTATGACGACGACGCGTTCGCATCCGGTCCAGATGTGCCGGCCTGGCGGCAAAAATTGCCGAGATGCCGCAGCATTGGCGCGGCGGTTTTCGGGTAGGATCATGCGCAACGAAAGTCTTGAGGAGTCTCGATCCGCGCGTCAAGGACATCCGCAATTACATCAAGCGCGGCAAATTGTGGGACGCCTTCGTCGCCGACGAACGGCCGGTTCTCCTGATCGACGAGATCGACAAGGCCGATATCGAATTCCCCAACGATCTCCTCCAGGAGCTCGATCGGATGGAATTCTTCGTCTACGAGACCGGAGAAACGGTCCAGGCCCACCATCGGCCGATCGTCGTCATCACCTCGAACAACGAGAAGGAATTGCCGGACGCATTTTTGCGGCGCTGCTTCTTCCACTACATCCGCTTTCCCGATCCCGACACGATGCGCGCCATCGTCGAGGTGCATTTCCCGGGCATCAAGCACCGCCTGGTCGCGGAAGCGCTGAAGCTGTTTACGAAATCCGCGACGTGCCCGGCATGAAAAAGAAACCGTCGACCTCGGAATTGCTCGACTGGCTCAAGCTTTTGATGGTCGAGGACATCTCTGCGGAGACGCTACGCGAGCGCGATCCGAAGAAACTCATTCCGCCGCTTCACGGCGCGCTCATCAAGAACGAGCAGGATGTGCACCTGTTCGAGCGGCTCGCGTTCATGGCGCGGCGCGAGGGACGGTAAAACCGTCAGATGCTCACCACCACGGATTCATATTGAAGGAATAAGTGGCGCCGAGCCCGAAGGTGAATTGGTTCGGCGAGCCGCGCTGGGTCACCAGCGGCGAGTCGGCGACGGAGTCGGTCAGCCGTTCGTATTCGGTGAACGCATGCGCCGACCATTGCGGATTGAGGAAATATTCGAGCTGCGTGCCGGCGCCATAGGAATAAAGACCACCGCTCGCACTGTAGACCGGTAACGCCGCGAGGCCCGCGACGGTCGAGCCTGCCGACTGCGCCTGCGTGATGCTGAAATAGGGACTGACCGCGGCGGCGGATTGCACCGTCACGCGCGGTCCGCCAGACCACCGGAATTGCCCAAACGGAACGACCGCATCCAGGAAGGCATCGCCGGTGAGGCCGGTCTCGCCACCAAACCCCTGGCGAAGCTCGCCGCGCAGCCGCAACCACGGCACCGGCCAGTATTCGGCAAAGCCGCCAGCCTGTACGGCGAAGTTGACGTTGCCGAGACCATTCAACGCCGTATAGGACGACGCTTCGCGTTCCCAGACGATTTTGACCGCCGGGCCAAACCGGAACGGTCCGAGGTCAAGGATGCTGAATCCGAAACTGTCGCGCGGTCCGAAAAAGTCAGGCGGCGTGCCCGCTTTGCGAACGCTGAAAAGCGGCATGCCGCTCCAGCCAAACTTGCTATCGGGAGCGCCCGCCCAGGCCGGAATGACGCGGCCCTCGAGCCCTATTGTGACGATCCAATCCGGCGCGGCGGGAGCATAGGTCGCCGGGGCAGAAGGCGGCGGCGCCGATTGTGGCGGCAGGTCGGCTGCCGCAGCGATACCCGGCGCGATCGCCAAGAACATCCCAAGCGTGAAAAACTTCCCCGCCACCATGGCTACGCCACCCCACTCCGTCCGGATTTCTCGGCCCGGCTCCGATCATACAACAGCACGTATCGGGGGCAAAGGCGCGGAGCGCGGGATGGTAAATTTCTCCCAAGTCTGTTGCCGAAATGTTCGGAGGCCCGGCGTCACGCTTTTGCGTTTTGGCGGCGCCTTCTGCGCCTCGATGGCCGTCCGGCGCCACTTTGCGGCTCCGGATCCGGAGTAATGGAGTCCGGCGGTGAGCTTTGTTCACCCGGGTGCGCCTCCTTCGCCATATCCGCCGCCACTTCCGTCTCCGGCAACGTCGCGTCTGGCACGGCAGCTTCGGGCGCGATCGCCGATTGTTGCGCTGCCTGCGCCGCCAATGCGGCGTCATGCGCTTGGCGATGCGAAAGCTCGCGGGCCTTGGCGCGGCGCTCCTCGACGGCCGCGCGCAGCCGCTTGATCCAAACGCGCATTTGCGCCGCCGCCCGGCCGAAAACGCCGCCCGCCCAGACGAGTTCGAAAGGCGTGAATTGCCGCCAAGTCTGATCGCCGTCGACGATCGCGCGCGCAATGAGATTGCCCGCCATTGCGGTGGTGTTGAGGCCGTGGCCGCCGAAGCCGCTGGCAAGCCAAACACCCGGACCGAGTTCGCCGATCTGCGGCATGCGGTGCATGGTGATGCCCAAGGTCCCGGCCCAGGAATAATCGACGGCAACGTCGCCGAGCTGCGGATAGGTCTTTTTGATATCGCCCCTCAGCGCGCGAACATAATGGCTCACGTCACGCACCCACGCCGTCGAACGGCCTGACAGCATCAGCCGGTCGCCGCCGACGATGCGGTAATGATTGTCGGCAAGATCGGTGTCGCTCACGGCGCCGCGATAGCCGATCGCCTCGCCAAGACGTTCCCCGAGCGGCGCAGTCGTGATCACATAGGTCGTCACCGGCAAGAGCGTCGCCGCCAATTGCGGCATCAGCGACCCGAGCTGCACATTGCCGCACAGCACGACATGGTTGGCGCGCAAGCGCGCGTCCGGAGTCACGATGCGTTTGCGCACACCGGTCGGATCGATCGACAAAGCCGGCGTGTCTTCGAAAATGCGCGCGCCGTCGCGCTCGGCGGCCGCAGCCAGCGCAAGGGCATAATTGACCGGGTGAATGGTGAACGCGCGCAGATAGTTGATCGCGTTGAAATACCGTTCGCTGCGCAGCACCGAACGCACGCGCTCGGTCGCCCAGCCTTCGATGTCGCAGCCCAATTCGCCAAGGAGCGCGACATAGCTCAAGAATTCGTCGGTGTTGTCTTTCTTGGAAACATAGAGCCAGCCGTCCTGCGGGTCGACGCCGGTGGCGCCATCTGCGCGGATGGCGTTACGGACATAATCGAGACCGGCCTGCGACAGCGTCCACAGATCCTTGGTGCGCTCGAAGCCGACCCGGGCAATCAGCTTGTCCGCGTCGGCGCCGAAACCGGGCAGCACGAAGCCGGTATTGCGGCCCGAGGCGCTCGCGGCGAGGCGCCCAGCCTCCAGGAGCACGACCGACCAGCCGCTGCGCGCGATCTCCCGCGCCGCGGTCAGCCCGGCAAGGCCACCGCCGATGACGCAGACATCGACGTCGAGGTCGAACGACAGCGGCGGCCGCGGCGGCGCATCCACCATCGTCGCGGCGTACCAACTATCGCCATAGGCTTTGGTAACGGGAGCCTTGGTATCGGTGGCCTTGGTATCGGTGTCACTCATCACGACGCTATGCGGGACTCCGGCAACAACTTTGTCGCCGATATGTAGGCGCTTTACGTGCACCGCACTAGACTAACCCGGTTGGGAAGGCGACATTACCGCGATGCGCCGCCTGATGCTGCTCCGCCACGCCAAGACCGAGCGCGCCGAGCCCGGCGAACGCGACCGCGACCGCAAGCTGATGAAACGCGGCCGCGCCGATGCTCCCGTGATCGGGACCTTTATGGCGCATCACGGCCTTACCCCCGACCTCGCCCTCGTCTCGACGGCGACACGGGCGCAGGAAACTTGGGCGCTGGTCGCCGCCGCATTTGGCAAAGCGCCGAAAACGGTCACTGATGACCGCATCTACAACGCCAGCCGTGAAAATCTGATCGGTGTCATCGGCGAGACACGCAAGGCGCACACGCTCCTTGTCGTCGGTCACAATCCCAGCCTGCATGATATCGCAATGCAATTGATCGCCTCAGGCGACGTGGCGGCGCGCGAGCAACTGAGCGAAAAGCTGCCGACTTCGGGTTTAGTGGTCATCGATCTTCCGTTCGACGACTGGTCGCTCATTCATCCGCATGCGGGCCGTCTTGAGCGCTTCGTCAGTCCGCGCCTGATTGCCGCCGCGACCGAATAGGCCGAGTGTGGAATCGGCGGTTTGGCCGTTGCGGCAGGTAGCCTTCATGAGATTATTCCCGCGCCAACTGTGGACCGATTCGGCCGCTGCACAGGGCGTGCCGGCCGGCCCTTGCACCCACGGCGACGTTCGATCATGTCCACGCTAGTTCCGAATGTTTTTGCATTCTTGGGCCGCGGCCGTTTCACGCCGGTAACGCCGCCGCCGCAAGCGCGGCTGCGGGATTTTCCCTTGGCGGGGCACTTACTTTTGCCGGTCGTAATCTTCGTAGTCTCGCTTCTGACGATCGATCTGTCGCGGCTGTCGAATCTCATTGCGATGATGTGGCCGGCTAACGCCATCATGCTGGCCGTGATGCTGCGTTATCATCGTAGCCTGCGCAATTACGCTACCGTCATCATTGAGGGTTGCGCCGCAACGGCTCTGGCAAGCGCGGCGGTCGGCAACAGTCTCGCGCTTTGTGCGATTCTCCCGGTGGCAAATTTTGTCGAGATCGTTATTGCATTGGCGTTGTTGTCGATATTTCGGATCAATTCATCCAATGTGACGTCATTTCGCGGCTTGTTTATTTTTGTCATCACCGCTGGAGGCATAGCGCCGATGGGAAGCACTCTCATCAGCGCAATCGCATTCGGAGAGGCATTCGGATTCCCCTGGCTCGCCGTTTGGCGGAACTGGTACCCCGGCCATGCGCTCGGCATGATCATCGTGGTGCCATTCCTGATCAGCATCACCTCGAAGGAATGGCAGGCGCTACGCGCCAAGGACCGCATTCCGGAGGCCACGGCTGTCTTCGCACTGTTCATCGCCGTCGGCCTGGGCGTAAGTTATTTTCGGTCGCTTATTTTCCTACTGGCCCCGGCAATACTCTTTGCCACGGCCCGGTTTGGCGTCATCGGCGCCACGGCGGCGACCTTGGTGACCGCGGTCATCACCAGCTCCTTCGTCGTCATGGGTGTAGGTCACCCGCTGCTGTCGCAACCCGAGTTATCGGATCGAATTTTCGCCTTGCAGGCCTTCCTCGCCATCACGTCGTTCTGGGCATTGCCGACCGCGGCTTTGCTGACGGAACGCGACCGCCTGTTGGCGGACCTGTCGCGCGCCAACTCGCGATTGATGGCGGAGAGCGAAAGAATATCCCATCTGGTAATCGGCTTGCGCCGCCACTTGTCGATTGTCGAGGAAAAGGAGCGGCTGCGCCTGTCATACGAGCTGCACGACCAGGCCGGACAAAGCCTGATCGCCGCCATCCTGGAGCTCAACGAGATCGAGCCGCTGATTTTCGGCCCCGCGCGCCACCGCCTGCATCTGGTGCGGAAGAAAATGGAGGATATGGGCAAGACGCTGCATCGGATCGCCTGGGAATTGCGGCCGCCCTCGATCGACGAATTGGGCTTGCGAAAGGCGCTCGCGAGCTACATCGCCGACTGGGGCGAGCAGTGCGGCACCGAAGTCGATTTTCACTGCGACCACCCCGAGCTCGACGTGGTGCCAAATGAGATCGCCACTGCGCTCTATCGCGTGGTGCAGGAAGGATTGACCAATATCGTCAAGCACGCCCAGCGGCCGTCCAATGTGAGCGTCGTGATCCGGCGTTCGGACGCGACGTTGCAGTTGATTATCGAGGACAACGGATGCGGCTTCGACGTCGGCGCGGCCGGCGCCAAGAACGGCAATCATCACGGGCTTGGTCTTGACGGCATGCGCGAACGGCTGTCGCTCATCGGCGGCACGCTTGAAGTGGAATCGGCGATCGGCGCCGGCACCACGATTTTTGCCCGCATCGCATTGGACGGTCAACGGTGAGCGGCGTGACAAAGACCCGTATCGTGCTCGCCGACGATCATCCCATCGTTCTCGATGGTCTGCGCAATCTTATCGGCGCGGAAACCGACTTCGAGCTTGTTGGCGAAGCCGCGAGCGGACTGGCGGCATTGAAAGTCATTCGTCAAAAACGGCCGGACGTTGCCGTGCTCGACATCTCGATGCCGGAGCTCAACGGCATTGTGCTTAGCCGAAGGCTTGCCGGAGAGATGCCGACATTGCGCGTGCTCGTGCTTACGCTCCACGAAGACCGCGCCTACCTGAACCAGGCCTTGGAAGCCGGCGTGCGCGGCTATGTGCTGAAGCGATCGGCCGTGGAAAATCTCGTCCACGCGATCCGCGCCGTCATGGTTGGCGGTATCTACGTCGACCCGGCGATCGCCGGCCGCGCGCTGGAGGGCAAGCGCGCCAATATCAAGCCGTCGGCAACCAAAGGCTCCGCGCCGACGCTCACCGAGCGCGAGGCCGCCGTCTTGAAAATGGCCGCTCTGGGCTTCACCAACAAGGAAATAGCGTCACGGCTCGACGTCGGCGTGAAGTCGGTCGAAACCTACAAGGCGCGCGGGCTCGATAAGCTTGGGCTCAAAACGCGCGCGGAATTGGTGCGCTACGGATCCGCGCAAGACTGGCTCGAAATGTGATCGACCGGCGCCGGCTTTGGGCATCGATATCACGGTAAAGCATCCGTTAAGACGTCAGGCAATTTCTGACAGCGATCGGCGGTATTATCGTCCCGTCGCAGCGCGATTTGCTGTATCAATTCAGCCGGGGCACGAGGGGACCGTCGATGTCAAAAGCGACGACGAAGACCGATATGGGCGGCGCGGTCCTCGCGAAAACCGCCGATCACGACGTCTTGCATTTTCTCAGGCGGACGCTTCAAGCGCACACGCTCGATGCCGAGCCCGAAGACGTGCTGGCAAAACTGCAGAATCTGAAAAACGCACTCGAACAGCAGGAAATCACGCTGTCCGCTTGGCCGACCTCCGCCAGCAAAGACCGCATGTGTGCGGCGCTGGCAAAGGCCAAGAACGTCATCACGCAGATCGTCGACGACTTCGCGGTAGCGGCGGAAGAACACTCCATTGTTCCCAAAGCCAGCTGAAGCGAACGATCAAGCCATCAAATTCAAGCCATAGATTCAAAACATGCCCGTGCCGGTCGGTCGCGCGTCCCCTGCCTTGGATTTTTCACTGATAAGCTTTCTAATCACCGACGATCAGCCGTTTTCCAGGCGCATGGTCCGATCGATGCTGGTCGGTTTCGGCAGCCGCGAGGTTTACGAATCGGCAAACGGTGTGGAAGCCTTCGAGCTTGCACGCAAACTGATGCCGAACATCATCGTCACCGATCTCATCATGCCTATTTTCAACGGACTGCGCTTCATCAAGATGGTGAAGGATCCGCAGTCGCCGACTTACACGATTCCGGTCATCGTATTGTCCGGCTATCTGACCAAAGCGGCGGCGGTGATGGTGAGGGATTCGGGCGCCGACGAATTATTGGTCAAGCCGGTCTCGCCGAAGGCGCTGTACGAGCACATCGTGCATCTCGTTTTGCGGACCGATCCGGCAAACCCACTGGCGTTCGTGCGGCATCAAAAACAGCACACCGAACAGCAGCGTAAAAAAGCCGGCGACCTCGCCTACATCTAGCGAACGAGAATTATCGCTTTACTCGTAGAATTGCAGCGATTTCTTCTCGCGAGCAATTCTATTCGCTACTCACTAGCCCGCCAGCGCGGCCAAAATCCGCGCCCAGCTGCGGATTCCCTTGTGGAAGCATTTGAGATCGTATTTTTCGTTGGGCGAATGCACGCGGTCGTCATCGAGCGCGAAGCCTACCATCAGCGTATCCATGCCGAGCACGGTCTTGAAATCGCCGACGATCGGGATCGAGCCGCCGGCGCCTACGGTCACCGCCTTCTTGCCCCATTCTTCGGCGAGCGCGGCGCGCGCCTTGGCGAGTGCGGGATTGTCGAACTTGACCTCGATCGCCGGCGCGCTTGAGAAACTGCCAAACTCGACCGAACAGTCGGTCGGCACGCGTGCACGAACGAAGTCGCGGAACGCGGAGCGGATTTTGTCCGGGTCCTGCGCGCCGACGAGCCGGAATGAGACCTTGGCGCTCGCTTTGCCGGGGATCACGGTTTTCGCCCCGTCCCCGGTATAGCCGCCGATAATGCCGTTGACCTCGGCGGTCGGCCGCGTCGAGATCTGTTCGATCAGCATGCGGCCCTGCTCGCCGGCGGGCAGTTTCAAACCGATCGGGCCGAGAAATTTCTCCGGCGTGAGGCCTAGGCCCGAGAGATCCGCCTTGATGTCGGCCGGCAATTCGTGAACGCCGTCGTAGAAGCCAGGAATGGCGACCGATCCGTCCGGCTTATGCAACGCGGAAATTATGTCGGCGAGCACATGGATCGGATTGCGCGCCGCACCGCCGAACAGGCCGGAATGCAGGTCCCGATCGGCGCAGGTCAGCTTCACCTCTTCATAAACGAGTCCGCGCAGCGACGTCGTGATCGAAGGCGTCTGCGCGTCCCACATGCCGGTGTCGCAGACCAGCGCGAGATCGAGTTTGAACTCATCGGCATGCGCGCGCACGAAATCGAAAAGATGCTTCGAGCCGCATTCCTCCTCGCCCTCAATCATCATCGTGATGTCGAGCGGCAGCCTGCCGGTGACCGTCTTGAAGGCGCGGCAGGCCTCGACGAAGGTCATGGCTTGGCCTTTATCGTCGCAAGCGCCACGCGCCACGATAATCTTCCGCCCGCCATCGAGCGTCTCGATCCGCGGCTCGAACGGCGGGGTCTGCCAAAGATCGAGCGGATCGACCGGCTGGACGTCATAATGGCCGTAAAACAGCACGCGGGGGGCGCCGCCGGGATCGGCGGCGGTTTTGCCGTTGCTGCTTATGCCGATCACGACCGGATGGCCCTCGGTCGGGCGAACGCTTGTCTCGAATCCGAGCGTGCGCAGGTCAGCCGCAACGTGCTCGGCCGCCGTGCGGCATTGCGGTGCGTAGGCCGGATCGGTCGACACCGATTGGATGCGCAGAAGCGCAAACAAGCGATCGAGACTGGCATCGAGATCGCGATCGACGCGATCGAGTACCGCAGGCAAGGCTTCTGACGCCGTCATTATATCTATCCCGTCTCAGTCACCGCAAAATGCCCGATCGGCCGGCCACGAGCGCGTCTCAACCGCGTTGCCGCCGAGGAATGCGTGGTTTTGTTGGTTATAGTCCCCGCCAGCGGCCATTTCCACCGCACTGCCCGGCCTAATGCGTTGCAAGTTTGCAACGCTTCGCCACGTTTGCATGCGCGTATGCGGTCGAATGGCGCGATCGGCGGTACCAGCCTTGTCACCCGGCGTTTGAATCTACATTATGGCGAGAACCCGCCGAAAGTGCGGGCGAGGCGAGGGGATAATGGACGAACTGATCGGGCGTCTCGTCGCCGACATCGGCATTGACCGTACGACAGCGGAGAAGGCCGTCGGTATTATCCTCGACTTTTTGGTCAAGGAGGGACCGGCCGACAAGGTGCAGCCGATCTTGGCCAAGCTCCCCGGAGCGCAGGCCTTGATCGACAAAGCCGCAGGCGATAGCGGCGGCGGCGGCCTGATGGGTGGAGTGATGGGTGCCGGCATGGCCATGATGTCGGCGGGGCTGAGCATGGGTCAGGTACAAAGCGTGACCCGGTCGGTCATTGCCTATACGCGCGAGAAAGCGGGCGAGGATGCAGTCGGCGAGATTGTCGCTGCAATTCCCGGTCTGGCGCAGTTTGTTTGAGTGCATTGCGCTGAACGGGGGCATCGATGGCGTATCCCATTACCGACATTCAAAGGATCGGCACGGACGTGGCCGCGATCCTGAAGTCGGATGGGATTCGCACCACAGTCGGCCTCTTGCGCGTGGCGAAGACACCGAAGCAGCGGCTTAAGATCGCGGTGAAGACCGGCGCGCCTGAGAAGAGCGTGCTCGATTGGGTCACCGCCGCCGATCGCATGCGCGTCAAAGGCGTCGGCTGGGAATATTCCGAGCTTCTTCGCGCCGCCGGCGTCCGCACGGTCAACGAACTTCGGTTCCGCAATCCGCAAAAGCTCGCTTCAGCCATGCAGGAGGCCAACACCAAGCGCAAGCTGGTGCGCGTTCTGCCATCGGTGAATACGGTGACGCGCTGGATCGAGACCGCCAAGAAGCTACCCTCCGTTATCAGCTACTGAGCACAAGCTCCTGAACGCTTGCAGGCTTGAGCCGTTGTCTTGCGCGCTGCGGTCTGGCGCGGCGGCTTGACACCCCGCCGGTGACCGCGCAAAGCCACGATAAAATACCCCGATAGGACGCCTCAAGGATGGCCAAAACAGCGGCCAAGAGCGTGGCCAAGAGCATGGCCCATCGTAATTTCTCCTCAACCAATGCCACGCCCGGCAGCGGCGTGCTGGCGCAGCTTTTCGCCAAGGCGCGGCCGTTGGTCATGGGCGTGCTCAATGTCACGCCAGACTCCTTTTCCGACGGCGGCCGGTTTCTCGAACCCACAGCGGCGATCGAACATGCCCGCCGCCTTGCCGCCGAGGGCGCCGACATTATCGATGTCGGCGCGGAATCGACGCGGCCTTATGGCGGCACCCGCCCGGTGTCGCATGAGGAAGAACGCGAGCGCCTTGAAGCGATCTTGCCAGCCGTGGCCACCATCGGCATCCCGGTCTCAATCGATACATATAAGGCCGCTGTAGCGGCCTGGGCGCTCGACGCCGGAGCGGTCATCGTCAACGACGTGTGGGGCTTGCAGCGCGACCCCGACATGGCGCGCGTCGCCGCCGAACACGGCGCACTCGTCATCATCATGCACAATCGCGAGACCGCCGATCCCGAGATCGACATCATCGCCGACGTCACCGCGTTCTTTTCGCGCTCGCTGGAAATCGCCTGGGATGCCGGCATCGGGCGTGAGCAGATCGTGCTCGATCCCGGCATCGGCTTCGGCAAGACGGCGGAGCAAAGCATCGCCTGTATCGCACGGCTCGATGCCTGGCGCGGCTTTAATCTGCCGCTTCTGGTTGGCGCTTCGCGCAAGCGTTTCATCAATTCGATCACGCCGTCGGAGCCGATGGAGCGGCTGGGCGGATCGCTCGCCGCGCATCTTCTCGCCGTCGAGAACGGGGCTGCCATCATCCGGGCCCACGACGTCGCGGCCACCGCCCAGGCGCTTGCCGTCGCCGCAGCGATCAGGCGTGCCCGATGAGCGACGCGATCTTCGTCAGCGGACTGGCGCTCCACGCCTATCATGGCGTGATGCAGCACGAAGCCAAGGTCGGACAGACATTCAAGCTCGATCTGGCGCTCGACATCGACCTGACTGAGGCCTCGCGCACCGACAAGCTCAAGGACACGGTGTCCTATGATTTTGTGGTGAAGACCGCGAGCGAGGCGTTCTGCGGCCGCCGCTACCGCCTGGTCGAGGCCGCCGCCGGCGCCGTCGCCGCCGCCGTGCTCGAACGCTGCCCCCAGGTGCGGAGCATTCGCGTTACCGTCCACAAGCCGCACGCCCCGATCGCCGCGACGTTCGATGACGTGGGTGTCACGATCGTGCGGGCTCGTGACCGCAAAAATGGCTGACGGCTTGGCTGAGGCGTTTGTCGGGCTCGGCGGCAATGTCGGCGATGTGAGAGCGAGCTTCGATCGGGCGATTGCCATGCTTTGCGACGGCGCCGCCGTGCGCCTGGTTGCGCGCTCCTCGGATTACCACACCCCGCCATGGGGCGTCACCGACCAGCCGCCCTTCGTCAATGCCGCGATCGCGGTTGCGACACAGCTTGCGCCGCACGATCTGTTCGCACGCGCCCTGAAAACCGAACGTGCGCTGGGCCGCGACCGTGCCCATGAAACGCGCTGGGGCCCCCGCACCATCGACCTCGACCTCCTCGCCTATGACGATTTGGTCCTGCACGATGCGCGCCTGACGCTGCCGCATCCGCGCCTGTTCGAGCGCGCCTTCGTGCTGCTGCCGCTTGTCGAGATCGCACCCGACCGGGTGATTGCTGGCATCCGCGTTGGCGACGCCCTGGCCCGTGTCGATACAAGCGGCATCGAGAAACTCCCAAGGTAGCTTCCTCGCCGCTCGCGGGGAGAGGTGATTGCGGCACGCCAATTGCACGGCCAAACCGGATGGCCCACAAGCCTTAAGCGTGGCATTTTGCAGTTATGACGGCTTCCGAAACCCTTTCGCTTGCCGGCGATTTTTCGCCAGCGACGCATGACGATTGGCGCAAGCTCGTCGATACCGTGCTCAAGGGTGCGCCGTTCGCACGGCTGGAGAGCCGGACCTATGACGGCCTGACCATCGAGCCGCTCTACGAGCGCGCCGCTGCCGCCCAGCCCGTGCCGGGCCGCGCCCCGGCTGCGGCCTGGACCTTGATGCAGCGCGTCGATCATCCCGATCCGGCGGCCGCCAATAAGCAAGCGCTCGAGGATCTGGAGAATGGCGCGACCGGCTTGGTTCTGGTCTTCGCCGGCTCGGTGAGCGCCAATGGATTTGGCCTCGAACCGTCGGCGGCAACGCTTAAGCGGGTGCTCGACGGCGTCGATCTTGAAGCCGGCATTGTCATCGATCTCAATTTGAGTCCCTCCTCGCGGCACATCGTTCTTGACTTCGCCGCACTGCTGAAAGAGCGCGGCGTTGCGCCGGGTACGGTCGATCTGCGTTTCAGCATCAATCCGATCGGCGGCTTTGCCGCGGCAGGCCACAGCCCCAAGAACTGGCCCGATCTCGCGCCCTATTTCGCGCAAATGGTCGGCAAGCTTTCCGGCGACGGCTTTCGCGGCCCGTTCGCCGTCGCCGATGGCCGCGTCATCCATAATGCCGGCGGCTCCGACGCGCAGGAGCTTGCTTTCGCGCTGGCAAGCGCCGTCGCCTATCTACGCGCGCTGGAAACGAGCGGGATAGCGCTCGATCAAGCGCGCGACGCGATCTATTTCCGGCTGGCGGCGGATGCCGATCAGTTTCTGACCATGGCGAAATTCCGCGCCGCGCGAAAATTATGGGCGCGCGTCGAAGCGGCGTGCGGGCTTGCGGCAAAGCCAGTCACGATCGCGGCCGAGACCGCGTGGCGGATGATGACCCGGCGCGACGCTTACGTGAACATGCTGCGCGCGACGATTGCCGTCGCGGCGGCGGGCGTCGGCGGCGCCGATGCCATCACCGTGCTGCCGCACACGGCGCCGCTCGGTCTGCCGGATGCGCTGGCGCGCCGCGTCGCGCGCAACACCCAGCTCCTGCTGCTGGAAGAGTCCAACTTGGCGCGCGTCGGCGATCCGGCCGCGGGCTCCGGCGCGCTCGAGGCCATGACGCAGCAGCTTGGCGCCGCGGCGTGGTCGTTGTTTCAGGAGATCGAACATGCAGGCGGCGTGTGGGCGGCGCTGGAAACCGGATTGGTCCAGCGCAACGCCGCCGCTGTGTGCGCGGCGCGTCAAAAAGCGGTGGCACGCGGCAAGGATATCTTGACCGGCACGAATGCGTTCCCGGACCTGCGCGAAGCGGTGCCCGCGGTTCTCGACGCCGCGCCAGCCCCTCCGGCCGCTGTAACCACTGCGGCACTGCCGCGGATTCGCCTCGCCGAGCCGTTCGAAAAGCTGCGCGACACGTCAGACGCGATCCTCACCAAGGCCGGCACGCGGCCGAAAGTTTTCCTCGCCAATCTCGCGACGCCGGCCGAATTCACCACGCGCGCAAGCTTCGCCAAGAACTTTTTCGAGGCCGGCGGCATCGAGGCGGTGTTCGGCGAAGGCGGCACCTCCTCCGTCGCCACCGGCTTCAAGGCATCGGGCGCCGCCTTGGCCTGCCTGTGCTCGTCGGACAAAGTTTACGACAAAGCGGCGGCCGCGGCGGCGCCAGCGCTCAAAGCCGCCGGCGCTCGCCACGTCTATCTCACCGGCCGGCCGGGGGAGCGCGAGGCCGTGCTGCGCGGCGCCGGCGTGCAGTCATTTATTTACGAGGGTTGCGAGGCCCTTTCGACACTGACCGCCGCTTACGATATTCTGGGGCAGAACGGGTGAGCGCAAAGGCTGATTACGCATGAGCCGAATCCCGAATTTCTCGCAAGTTGACTACGGCGACGCGCCCTCCCCGGCGCCGGCCCAAGCCGCGCCATGGCTCACGCCCGAAGGCGTTGCGGTCAAAAGCGCCTATGGCGCCGGCGATCTCGAAGGCCTCGATGGCTTGAACGCCTATCCCGGCATCGCGCCATTTCTGCGCGGCCCCTATCCGACCATGTACGTCACCCAGCCGTGGACCATCCGGCAATATGCCGGCTTCTCGACGGCGGAAGATTCCAACGCGTTCTATCGGCGCAATCTCGCCGCCGGCCAAAAAGGCCTCTCGATCGCCTTCGATCTCGCCACCCATCGCGGCTACGACAGCGACCATCCACGCGTCTCCGGCGATGTCGGCATGGCGGGCGTCGCCATCGACTCGATCTACGACATGCGCACGCTGTTCTCCGGCATCCCGCTCGATCAGATGTCGGTGTCGATGACCATGAACGGCGCCGTCCTGCCGGTGCTGGCGCTCTATATCGTCGCCGCCGAGGAGCAAGGCGTGCCACCGGAAAAACTCGCCGGCACCATCCAGAACGACATCCTCAAAGAGTTCATGGTGCGCAACACCTATATCTATCCGCCGAAGCCGTCGTTGCGCATCATCTCCGATATCTTTTCGTACACCTCGGCGTATATGCCGAAGTTCAATTCGATCTCGATCTCCGGCTATCACATGCAGGAGGCCGGCGCGACGGCCGACCTCGAGCTCGCTTATACGCTCGCCGACGGCGTCGAATATGTCCGCGCCGGGCTTGGCGCCAATCTCGCGGTTGACCGTTTTGCTCCAAGACTTTCGTTCTTCTTCGGCATCGGCATGAATTTTTTCATGGAAGTGGCGAAGCTGCGCGCCGCGCGCGTGTTGTGGGCGAAGCTGATGAAGCAATTCGATCCGAAGGACGAGCGCTCGCTGTCGCTGCGCACGCATTGCCAGACGTCGGGCTGGTCGCTCACGGCGCAGGACGTGTTCAACAATGTCACCCGCACCGCCGTCGAGGCAATGGCGGCGACCCAAGGCGGCACGCAATCGCTGCACACCAATGCGCTCGACGAGGCGCTCGCGCTGCCGACCGATTTTTCCGCCCGCATCGCGCGCAATACTCAGATCGTCCTGCAGCTGGAGAGCGGCACCACCCGCGTGATCGATCCGTGGGGCGGCTCGTTCTACGTCGAAAAGCTCACTTACGATCTCGCCGCCAAGACTTGGGGCCATATCACCGAGGTCGAGGAGCTCGGCGGCATGACGCGCGCCATCGAGGCCGGCTTGCCGAAGCTCCGCATCGAAGAGGCCGCCGCGCGCACGCAGGCGCGCATCGATTCCGGCGCTCAGGCGGTGATCGGCGTCAACAAATACCGGCCGCGCGACGAAGCGCCGATCGACGTCCTTAAAGTGGACAACGCGGCGGTACGGCAATTGCAGATCGACAAGCTGACGCGGCTCAAACGCGACCGCGATCCGAAAATCCTCGCCGAGGCGCTGGACACGCTGACGCGCAGCGCCGCGGGCGGCAACGGCAATCTTTTGGCATTGGCTATCGACGCCGCGCGCGCCAAGGCGACCGTCGGCGAGATTTCACTGGCGCTGGAGCAGGTCTTCGGTCGCCACCAGGCGGAGATCAAGGCGATCTCCGGCGTCTATAGGCGGGAGGTCGGCATGACGGACGCCGTCGGGCGGCTGCTAAAACTCGTCGCCGAATTCGAGGAAAACGAAGGCCGCCGGCCGCGCATCCTGGTCGCCAAGATCGGCCAGGACGGCCATGACCGCGGCCAGAAGGTGATCGCGTCGGCCTTTGCCGATCTCGGCTTCGACGTCGATATCGGCGCGCTGTTCGCCACGCCTGCGGAAGCCGCGCGTCAGGCGGTCGAGAACGACGTGCATATCCTCGGCGTGTCTTCGCTCGCCGCGGCCCATCTGACGCTGGTGCCGGAATTGAAGGCCGAGCTCACCAAACAAGGCCGCGGCGACATCATGATCGTGGTCGGCGGCGTGGTGCCGCCGCAAGACTACGAGGCGCTCAAATCAGCCGGCGCCGAGGCGATCTTCCCGCCCGGCACGGTGATTGCCGAAGCCGCCGAGAAGCTGTTGGCAACGCTTAACAGCCGGCTCGGGCACAGCAAAGCGGCGGCGGAGTAAGCGGCTTGCTGTCGTTCAATACTTTGTTGAAGGAGACCGGCATCTCGCCGGACTCGTGCAAACTGGTCCGACACGAAACCAATGCCCGAAGGGCAAGACGCCATACAGTATTTGCCGTCGAGCGTTCTCTTGAAATCATAAGTGACGCCGCACATCACATTCCTGATGACGTCAAGGCGTTGTAGTCAGACATTGAATGGCGACGGATCAGCAATCTCGGCGACCGTCTCCGCCAAGATTATTATCTCGTGGACGCTAATCTGCTGTCGCAAATCGCCTACTGCGATCTGCCGCCACTAAAGGCTTTCGCCGAGCGCGTCATTCGCGACGAGGAAAAATAGCTATTCGGCTTGCGCCTCATGCGGCCCGGCATTCGGCAGCGCTGAGACCGGCGTATTGCGCGGTCGCGGGCGCAGCAAGGGCGATGCGGGCAGCGGCGCGTGGCCGAACGAGCCCATAAACGCGCGGAATTTCGGATTGGCGTTGAGCGCGTCGCGGCCGGCCGTGATCAGCATGTCGACCTGATCCGGAGGAAGTTTAAGCCGCGTCTCGACATTGTTGAGGGCTGCCGCGCGATCCGGACCCAAGCCATCGAAGCCAATGCGGCTGATAAAGAACTGCACATCGCGGCAATTCCACCCCGGCGGCGCCCCAAAGCGATGTCGATCGGCTTCGGATAGGCCGCACCGCCAGGTCACGAGAGTCTTCTTCCAGTCGTCCATCGTGTCGTCGAAGGCCGAATAACTGCCGATCGCGCCGGATTCGGTCGCCGTATCCGATGCAGCGGTAATGAGATCGACACCGGCCGGGCCGGGGATCGCCTGCGCCCACTTGCCCGACGGATCGCGGCCGGAATCGACGATGAGGAATAAGAACCGGCGCAGCTTGACCGCCTCCTCCGGCGCCAGCGGACCGAACGGCGATTCCGCGGCAAGCCGCGCAATGGTAAAACCGGCCAGCCCGTAATTGTCGACCAGCCCGCCGTCGAGCAGCTTGACGTATTTGATCTCGCCCGAGCGGTAGCGTTCCAGCGCATCGGCATAGGACTTGAGCAGCGGCGCGGCGTTCGGATTATTCCGCGCCCGTTCGACCCAGCCCGGCAGCGCGGTTGGGCAACCGCCGAGATAATTCTGGATGACGATCGGCGCAAACACGACCGGTACCGCGGCCGAAGCGGCGACCGCAAGCGATACCGGATAGGTCGTCAGATCGCTGCACAGCGCGCTGAACGTGACTGGAGCGAAGATGAATGCAGTCCGGTTATAGATATCGGAGGCGTTGATCCAGACGCGCGGCCGCTGCCGCTTGAGCAAATCCCGAAACGTCGCGTGATTGTACAGATGCGCGTCGAGCCACACCGGCAAGCCGGTGGTGTCGTTGACGCCGCCTTGCAAACCGCGCGCCAGGTTGCCGAGACTAAGCTCGGTCTGCAACGCCTCCTCGGCATTGGTCAAAAGGAAGCGCTGCTTGAAGTCGACGAGCGCTTCGCGTCCCCGCAGCCCGTAATAGGCCGCCAGCACCGAGCCGCCCGACACGCCGGAGAGAAAGTCGAGGCGATCGAGCAATGACACCGGGCCGCTGCGCGTCGGGACGCGGGTTTCGTCAAAACCTTGCAGCACGCCGTAGGAGAACGCCGCCGCGCGCATGCCGCCGCCGGAAAATGACAGCGCGACGACCATGTCGTCGTAATTGGTCTGGACGTCGGGCGTGAGCTCGGCTTGGACCTGGGCGGGATTGGCGGTGAGCGGCTGATTGATCGGGTCGTTGTGGATAGTTTGGGTACAGCCGACCACGACGGCGGCACAGGCAACGACGCCGCCCGCGCGGATCGCACGCTGGAACAGACCCCCGAACATTTGCAAACTTATTGGCAGCCCCCCACCCCCCGTCAAGGAAACCCAAGCCAATCGGGAAAGTAAGACATCCTTAAGGTTAATTAGAGAGCCGTCGCCAGATGCCGAGAAATGCCCGGCCGCGGGTACCTACGCACCGCGAGACCGGCGAAGCCGGCGGCGGCGGCCCGCGACACATCGGGCGAGAGTCTGAGTCCCATCAAGGATTCCAAGAGCTTACGGCAAGCCCGCTGTCGCGGATGGAGCGAAAGTCCTGATTTTTCGGCTCGTTTCACTCAGAATCAGCGGAAAAACCCCGTCATTGCGTGACAGGAGCGTGACGGCATCCGAACAAGGGAACTCTGCGGTCCCTCCCCGCTGCCGATCATGAATGCGCGCGAAGGCCAATCGAGCGCCCATAAGTTGTGCTGCGAGCAATTTAATACACCCCGCCGCGGCGGCGCCCTTTCAGATTCATCACGAATCTCCGATACTTGCGCGTCCCCCGCAGATTCGTCCCCGCTATCCCCACATTTAGTGGTTGATTCAGATTTTCATACTAAGTCTTGACGGGCGCGATCGGCTTAGCCTAGCTTCATCAAGTTCGGCGCGCGGGTAACGAAGTCCGCCGGGCTCTCCAAAAAGGGTTTGCGGGAGTGCTCCGTGCCGCCGTGGCGCGAGCGTGACTCTTTGCGCCCCGAAGGAGAGATCGGACGCGCCAAAACAAGACCGGCTGGCAAAGCCGGATGGGGTTGGGCGGCAGACGGATATAGGGGTGAGGCACGACGCGGGCGTGAACGTGTCCGCGAATAGAAAAGTATCGGCGGCCTGTCGCAGTTGCGCCGGAGTCAGCCGAATTGTGGCGTCAGTGGAGTGATGGAGTAGTTCATGTCCGAGTTGGATAGCGTTGTTGAGCAACCTGGAGACGTGTGGTGCCCGATCTGTGGCGAATGGCATCCGCGGTCTTCAGTCGGAAATCGAGATTGCTGCAAAAACACCGTGCGGGTCGGAGACTTCTATCCCGACGGAGATTTCGGTGGGATTCCGGAACTAGAAGACGGATCGTGAAATCGGCGCTAAACGCGCCATATAAGGGGTGGGGATAAAAAATGCGGATCGAGCGGCGCTATACCAAAGAGGGACAATCTCCATACGCGGGCATCGTCTTCCGTCTTACGACGAGCGAGATCCGTAATCCGGACGGTTCGGTAGTCTTCCATGCCGAAGACGTCGAGATCCCGGAGCAATGGTCGCAAGTCGCCTCCGACGTGCTGGCGCAAAAATATTTCCGCAAAGCCGGCGTCCCTGCCCGCCTGAAAAAGGTCGAGGAGGAGACGGTCCCCTCTTGGCTGTGGCGTAGCGTCGCCGACGAGACAGCGCTGGCGCAATTGCCCGAGGCCGAACGCTTCACCGGCGAGCAATCGTCCAAGCAGGTGTTCGACCGGCTTGCCGGCACCTGGACCTATTGGGGCTGGAAGGGCGGCTATTTTTCGTCCGAGGCCGACGCGCAGGCGTTCTTCGACGAGCACCGCTACATGCTGGCGATGCAGATGGTGGCGCCGAATTCGCCGCAATGGTTCAACACCGGCCTGCACTGGGCCTACGGCATCGACGGCCCGAGCCAGGGGCATTTCTACGTCGACTACCAGACCGGCAAGCTCGTGCAGTCGGCCACGGCCTACGAGCACCCGCAGCCGCATGCCTGCTTCATCCAGTCGATCGCCGACGACCTCGTCAACGAGGGCGGCATCATGGATTTGTGGGTGCGCGAAGCGCGCCTGTTCAAATACGGCTCCGGCACCGGCTCGAATTTCTCTAGACTGCGCGGCGAGGGCGAAAAACTCTCCGGCGGCGGCAAGTCGTCGGGCCTGATGAGCTTTCTGAAGATCGGCGACCGCGCCGCAGGCGCCATCAAATCGGGCGGCACCACGCGCCGCGCGGCAAAGATGGTCATCCTCGACGCCGATCATCCGGATATCGAGCAGTTCATCGACTGGAAGGTGATCGAGGAGCAGAAGGTCGCCAACCTCGTCACCGGCTCCAAGATCAATCAGAAGCACCTGCGCTCGATCTTAAAGGCTTGCGTGAATTGCGAGGGCTCGGGCGACGATTGCTTCACGCCGGAAAAGAATCCGGTGCTGCGCCGAGAGATCAAGGCGGCGCGCAAGAACCACGTGCCGGACAACTACATCCGCCGCGTGATCCAGTTCGCCAAGCAGGGCTATACCGATATCAACTTCCCGACCTACGACACCGATTGGGATTCGGACGCCTATCTCACGGTCTCCGGCCAGAACTCCAACAACACCGTGCGGGTCACCGACGAGTTTCTCAAAGCGGTCGAAGCCGATCGCGATTGGGACCTGTTCTGGCGCACCAAGGGCAGCAAGATCGCCAAGACGCTGAAGGCGCGCGACCTGTGGGAGAAAATCGGCTACGCCGCCTGGGCCAGCGCCGATCCCGGCCTGCAATTCCACACCACCATCAACGACTGGCACACCTGCGCGGCGTCGGGGCCGATCATCGCCTCCAATCCGTGCTCGGAATACATGTTCCTCGACGACACCGCGTGCAATCTCGCCTCGCTGAACCTGCTGGCGTTCCACACCCCGGCGCTTGCCTCCGTCGCCAATGGCGAAACGCTCAAGGCCGAGCTCTACGACGTCGACGGCTACGAGCATGCGGTGCGGCTGTGGACCATCGTGCTCGAAATCTCGGTGCTGATGGCGCAATTCCCATCGAAGGAGATTGCACAACGCTCCTACGACTTCCGCACGCTGGGCCTTGGCTACGCCAATGTCGGCGGGCTGTTGATGTCGTCGGGCATTCCCTATGATTCCGAGGCCGGCCGCGCCATCTGCGGCGCGCTGTCCGCGATCATGACCGGCGTCGCCTATGCGACGTCCGCCGAAATGGCGGCCGAGCTCGGCACCTTCCCGTGCTATCCGGAAAACCGTGAATCGATGCTGCGCGTGATGCGCAATCATCGCCGCGCGGCTTACGGCGAGCGCACCGGCTATGAGCAGACCGCGACCCCGCCGGTGCCGCTCGATCACGAGGCCAATCCCGACCAGAAGCTGAGCGAGCACGCCAAGCGCGCCTGGGATCGCGCCGTCACGCTCGGCGAGGCGCATGGCTATCGCAATGCGCAAGCCACCGTGGTGGCGCCGACCGGCACCATCGGGCTGGTCATGGATTGCGACACCACCGGCATCGAGCCGGATTTCGCGCTGGTGAAGTTCAAGAAGCTGGCAGGCGGCGGTTACTTCAAGATCATCAACCGCGCCGTGCCGGAAGCCTTGCGCGTGCTCGGCTATCGCGAAAGCGATATCGCCGAGATCATCGCCTATGCCGTAGGCCACGGCACGCTCGGCCAGGCGCCGGCGATCAATCACACCACGCTGACCGCCAAGGGCTTTACGCCCGAGGCGATCGAGAAAGTGGAAAAGGCGCTGCCGACCGCTTTCGACGTCAAATTCGTCTTCAACAAATGGACGCTCGGCGCCGATTTCCTGCGTGACGAACTCGGCGTTGACGCCGAGCAATTGGCGGCTCCCAGTTTCGACCTGCTCGCGCATCTCGGCTTCACCAAGCGCGAGATCGAGGCGGCCAATATCCACGTCTGCGGCGCCATGACGGTCGAAGGCGCGCCGCATCTCAAACCTGAGCATTACGCCGTGTTCGACTGCGCCAATCCGTGCGGCCGCACCGGCAAGCGCTACCTCTCGGTCGACAGCCACATCCGCATGCTAGCGGCGGCGCAGCCGTTCATCTCCGGCGCCATCTCCAAGACCATCAACATGCCGAACGAGGCCACCGTCGAGGACTGCAAGGCGGCTTACGTGCTGTCCTGGAAGCTCGGGCTCAAAGCCAACGCGCTCTACCGCGACGGCTCGAAGCTCTCCCAGCCGCTGCAAAGCCAGCTCATCGCCGACGAGGACGACGACGAGGACGTGATCGAGGCCTTCCTCGACAAGCCGCAGGCGGCGCGCGCCGCAGGGCTTGCCGAGAAGATCGTCGAGAAAGTCGTCGAACGCATCGTCATCATGCGCGAGCGCGAGCGCATGCCCGACCGCCGCAAGGGCTACACCCAGAAAGCCGTGGTCGGCGGCCACAAAATCTATCTGCGCACTGGCGAATACGACGACGGCAAGCTCGGTGAGATCTTCATCGACATGCACAAGGAAGGCGCGGCGCTGCGCTCGCTCCTCAACAACTTCGCCATCGCGGTGTCGCTCGGCCTGCAATACGGCGTGCCGCTCGACGAATATGTCGATGCCTTCACCTTCACCCGCTTCGAGCCGGCCGGCCCGGTGCAGGGCAACGACTCGATCAAGTTCGCCACCTCGATCCTCGACTATGTGTTCCGCGAGCTGGCGGTGAGCTATCTGTCGCGCTTCGACCTCGCCCATGTCGACCCGACCGAAGGCGGCTTCGACGCACTCGGCAAGGGCGTCGAGGAAGGCAGGCCGGCGGGCGACACCCGCTACGTGTCGAAGGGCCTGACCCGCTCGCGCCCCGACCGCCTCACGGTGATGCAAGGCGGAGGCGCGGACGCGTCGTCCTCCGAAGCTCGCGGAGCGAGCGAAGGAGGACGGGGTGGGGCTTCCAACGTAACCGCGATCTCCTCCGCCGCCCCGCGCGGCGAAGCCGCAGGCGCCACCGCGCTCAAGTCCGAGCCCGAGCAAAGACTCTCGCCGACCCAAGCGCTCGAGCAATTGCAATGGACCAAGGCGGGAGCCCGGACCGAAGCGAAGGCCGTCGCCGCCGAACGCCGCGCCGAAGCCAAAGCCAAAGGCTACGAAGGCGAAATGTGCGGGGAATGTTTGAACTTCACGCTGGTGAGGAACGGCACCTGTTTGAAGTGCGATACGTGCGGATCGACGACGGGGTGTAGCTGAAGAGATCGTCCATAGCGACAAGCACAGGAGGCTTTATGACAGATAAGCGCACTTTTGTGGAACAGCGAACGCAAGGGGACTACGCAGTCAGAAGAGCGAATGCAGAAAGAGCAAGCGCAGTTCTGTCAACACAGGCAAAAGCCATCGAGCGAGCGCGAGAATTAAGCCCGGGAACGTCACCCCATGTGGAGCGTGTTCGGCATACGACGGCTGGATCTCCCGATAAATGGCGTAAACCGTAACCAGATGATGAGGCAACGCGAAAAAAACGGCGCGCGAAATCAGCGCTCTTGAAGGGCATTTATAATGGCTAGCGCACTTACGCGATTTGGAATGCTTTCCAGAGCTCTTCGCGGCTCACACGATCGCACTATGGGTCAACAGGCAGCCGCCCTCGGATGCGCAGTCCACTATGTTTCAGATGTTGAAACCGGTAGGAGCCCGCCTACTGACGAATACATAGACGCGTTTTCTCGTTGGCTGAATCTTGAAGAATCGCAACGCGAGGCGCTGAAAAGACGCAATAAAATAAACGTAATAAGTCTCCGAAACGGCTCAACCAGCAACAAAAGCTATTCGATGCGTTTGTTTCGAAAGATAAGCAAAATGGATTCGAACCAAATTCGGGGCTTCCGAATAAAAATGCAGGGCGAGGCAGAAGATGAACGACGACTTTCTGGTCCCGCCGAAGTCAGCTAAAGACATCGAGATAAAAGCCCTTGATTGGCGCCACGCTTTTGGCGTCGAGAATGCTTGGGCACCAGACGTCATTGATCTCTTCGAGAAGAAGTTACCGAAACTTTTTCCTAACTATACTCTGATGGTTCGATCCGATGCGGAAATGGCCTCTATAGGCGACGCCGAAGCATACACATCGTTTAATCCACCTATCATTGCTGTTCGCGAGCGTCTATCTCCTTGCATGCCAAAACAATGGGCGCGCTCGGATGACCTTTGCTCATGAGTTTGGTCATCTTATTCTTCATCCTGGGGCCACAAAACTAAGAAGCGAGGGCACCCACGAATTGCTTAAACGACCGAAGCCGTTTGAAAGCGCTGAATGGCAAGCGCGAAAGTTCGCTGCTTATTTTTTGCTGCCAGGTCATATTGTCAGACAATTTGGCACACCACGCGAGTTGGCGGAGAATTGCCACGTTAGTTTCCAGGCTGCCGAAATTCGTTTTCAGGAAGTAAGTCATATCCGCCGGACAATCCCGGAGTGTGTCTCAGAGTTAATCCGCGATACCAATAACGTCGCGCCACAATTTCCTAAGCCGACGCTCGTGAAATAAGCGAGCGTAGCCCGGATGGAGCGCAGCGCAATCCGGGAACGCCCTCACCGTCTGCAACGCACCCCGGATTTCGCTTCGCTCCATCCGGGCTACGGCCGCCTTTCCGTGCTACATTGCGATCCGCAAGGTTGAACCGCTTCATCAGGCGCATGCGCCATGGAAGACTTCCCGATCGTTCCGCCGCTGGTGATCAAAGACACGCCGAAGCCGTGGCGGCTTGCCACGCTGGCGCAGGCGCGCGCTTATGTCGATGAGGCGATGCGGGTGGGCCGGCCGGAGCCGTGGCGCGAACTGTGGCACCCCCTCAAATCGGTGGCCACCGAGGAAGACGCCATCGAAGCATTCGGCGGCATGCGCGAATTGCTCATCGAGGAAGATCTGCTGCTGCCGTCGGCTTGAAGGAGAGACGCGCGCCACCGATTCGCCGCCGATCTTCGTCACCCGAGAATCGCGCCGGATTCCGTAAACGAGATATGAATCCCCTGAAAAACAAACTTTGGGACTCTTGAGCCCAGTCTCGTCCATGCTTTGCAAGCGATTCTACAGGCGGCCCTTGGAGCCCGCGATGAACAAGATGCTGGTGGCTGTCCTTCTGACCGCGTGCGCGGTCAATATGGCCTGCCTGTTCGGTCACCTCAGTGGCTTGACCGGATAGACTTTGCAGAATTCATCATGGCAGTTCTGGTCGAAGCCCGTAGGGTGGATAGAGCTTAGGCGCAGAGCCCTTCCCTCGTCACCACCGGGCTTGACCCGGTGGTCCATGCTGAAGAACCTCACAAAAAGCGTCACGGTCAGCGCACGATATCTTCCCAAAGGTCGCGCCAATCCGGATTCATCGAACAGATCAGATCGATCTTCCACCTGCGCGACCAATGCTTGATGTTCTTTTCGCGCTGAATGGCGGCGATCGCGGTGGCGTGCTGTTCGTAATAGACGAGCAACTTTATGCCGTGTGCTTTGGTAAAGCCGTCGGCTAATCCCTCGCGGTGCTCGTAAATGCGACGGATAAGATCGCTCGTAACACCGACATACAGCGTCCCGCGCGGGCGGCTTGCCAGGATGCAGATCCAATAGCTGCGCATGCCGCATCTCAGCATGGATTGCCGGGTCAAGCCCGGCAATGACGATTTGGGGGCTCCCGTTACGGTCTCGCTACCGCCTCCCTACGTCCGCGGCCCCCATCACGCGAAAGGATGATGCCCGGCAATGCCGATGCCGGCCTGCATGTAGCCGGCGCCGATGGCGCTCAGCAGGCCTTGCATCCGGTCGATGGTCTGCTCGAGCAGGCCCGGCGGTTCGCCGGCCTCGATCTGGCTCTTCAGTTCGAGGAACGCGTGGTTGGCGCCGTCGACACGCCGCGCCAGGATCATCGTCACGTAGAGCAGCGCAGCCGGATCCTGCATCAGGAGCGCGGCGTCGGCGACATGAAATTCCGACTTTGCCAAAGTGCGCACGTCCGCGCCATGCGGCTGATCGAGCAGCGCCGAGAGCTCGCCGAACACCGCGCCAGGTTCCGCCACCTCGGCAATCTCCGTGCCGTTCTTGACGACGCTGACCGCGCCGCTTTTGAGAATCAAAAGCCGCCCGGTCTTGGTACCCTCGGCGAACACGGTTTCGCCGGCGCCAAAGCTTTCAAGCGGCAGCGCGGCAAGGCTTTTTTGCCAAGCCTCGGGATCGTGGATCGGTGCCATTACGAGCGCCCCAGTTTGCCGCATCGATTACAGCCGATAGCAAGTGTAGCCCGGATGGAGCGCAGCGCAATCCGGGAACGGCCTTACCGCTTCTTCCTCCACACCAGCGCATCGAAACTCCACGGCCCGGCGCCGGCGACAACGAAATAAAGAAAGACGAAGCAATAGAGCACCGCGGCCTCGCCGCCGTTAATGAGCGGAAAGAAGCTTCGCGGCGCGTGGGCGAGGAAATAAGCGATCGCCATTTCGCCGGACATGATGAAGGCGGCCGCACGCGTGAACAGCCCAAGCGCGACGAGCGTGCCGCCGGTGAGCTCGATTACGCCTGCGAACCACTCCAGCTCCATGAAGCCCGGCATCTGCCCGTGCGGCGGGAAGCCGAACAGCTTCGCCATGCCGTGCTCGAGAAACAAGAGGCCGGCCATGATGCGCAGCAGGCTCAGCACATAGGGCTGGAACCGGGCCAGCGCCGTGGCGCGGGGAGAAACCGTGGCGGGAACATTCGCGGATGCCGCGAAAGCAGCGGACGCTGCGGGACGATTCATTTCCGTACCTGTGTGTGTCGTCGTCCCAAATGCGATGTAGGCGAATTCCCCCTCGCGCGCACTTCACAACATTCTGATGCCGCGCCGGGGCGTAACCACGGAATAACCGCGCTTACAACCCGGCTCGAATTATCTTTCTCTTTTTTAGTGACGACGCCTTGATCATTTGTCAGCATTACAGTTACATCGCCAAAATCTCGCCCGTCGAGGGGCGTCGACCGGTGACAGCCGAGCGATGGGGCGAGTGCGGTTCCTGCGGGCGGGGCTTGTAACCCCGCTCCCGGCGGTCCGGGCATCGCATCGGCCGGCATTATGACCGGTCTGCGAGGTGCCTCGCTGGACTGGGACAGCGCACGGCGGCTAACGCCCGCCGCGCGCAGGTCCCAGGAAACACGGCCTGGGCTGAGCCATGGCATTAATTTGCGTGGCAAGCGCCGCGGTGGAGCGCCGAGAGGCGAGCCCCCTCCGTATCTTCCTTCTTTTCGTTGAAGCGTGATCTTGTCCGAAAACCGGCGTCCACTTTTCGGGATCACGCTTTAGCGAGGAAGATACGGAGGGGGCAGCCGCACCCGCTGGTGCGGTCTCTAGACGACGCGCCTTCCGGCGCTCCGCCTCCCTCGTTTTCGGGAGGTCTTTCGTGAAGCTTGAAAACAAAACTCGGACGCTCACGCGCCGCGAGAACGGATTTTTGTGCGCCGTTGCGTAGGGGCGGCCCTACGACACCGCCGCGAGACCGACGTGCGCTAGGCATGACGGGTTGCCTCGCCATTGCGGACGTGGCTTAACGGCCTGCCCATTTCCCGGAGAGAAGAGATGCAACCTTTATCGCGCCGCGGCGTCATCGTTGCTGCCCTCGCCGCCACAACAACCGGAGTCATTATGTCCGAGCCCGCCGACGCCCAGACCGTCACGACCACGCCCTCGGGCCTGCAAATCATCGATCTCCAAATCGGCACCGGGTCGTCGCCAAAACCCGGCCAGATTTGCGTCATGCATTATACCGGCTGGCTTTACGAGAACGGCAAGAAGGGCGCGAAATTCGACTCTTCGCTCGACCGCGGCAAGCCGTTCGAGTTTCCGATCGGCCAGCACCAAGTCATCGCCGGCTGGGACGAAGGCGTGGCGACCATGAAGGCCGGCGGCAAGCGCACGCTCATCATTCCACCCGAGCTCGGCTACGGCGCGCGCGGCGCCGGCGGCGTCATTCCGCCGAATGCTACGCTGATCTTCGATGTCGAATTGCTCGGGGTGAAGTAGCGTCATTGGCGGCTATTTTGCGCTATGCCCGCGGTCAGTTCATCGGCAATCCTGCGCATTCACTACGACGAGCCGTCTCGCAAGCTCCGGATCATCTTCGTGACCGGCAACACCTATACGTATCATGGCGTGCCGCGACTTGTTTATGAGCGCTTTCTGCAAGCTGCGTCGAAAGGCACGTTCTTCAACGAGCATATCAAGGATCGATATGCCTTCACCCAGACGCGCTAGTCTCGCCGCCGCCGGATGTAGCAGGCGTGCGGCGTGATAATCTGCGGCTACGATTCGTTTGCCGGCGTCTGCCGGTGACACATGCGGAGGGCGGCCGTGACTCGCAGCAACATGCTTTTTCTCATCGTCGGCGCGCTGGTGATCGCGGTCGCCGTGCTCGGTTATCAGCTCTATCAGGATCGCCATCAGCCCGAAGGGCTGAATATCAATGTCGGCCCCGGCGGGTTGTCGATCAAAGATAAATAGGCTGGCAAGTAAGCCGGCGAAGATCGCTGCTCTTGCGCGACGGATCGAAACGGCACACGCTCCCGATATAAAAATATCCGGGAGGATTTGCGATGCGGTTGCGCAAAGGGTTTGGGCACACATGGCTTGCGGCCGCCGGCCTCGCCTGCCTCTTGATCGCGGTCGCCGCGCACCAGGCGCGGACGCAAAACAAGACGATCAGGATCATCGTGCCCTATACGCCCGGCAGCGGCCCCGACATCCTGTCGCGCCTGATGGGCGCGGAAATCGGCAACGAGCAGGGGCCGACCATGGTGGTCGAGAACCGGCCCGGCGGCGGCACAGTGCTTGGCACCGAACTGGTGCAACACGCCGATCCCGACGGCAGCACCGTGCTGCTGGTGGCAAGTTCTTTCGTCATCAATCCGGCGCTCAAGCGCGGCAATTACGACGTGGCGAAGGATTTCGCGCCGGTGTGCTATCTGGCCTCAACGCCCATGGTGCTCGTGGTGCAAGCCTCGTCGCCCTACAAGACGCTGGCGGATCTCATCGCCGGCGCCCGCGCCAATCCCGGCACGCTCGCCTTCGCCAGCGGCGGCCCGGGCTCCTCGCTGCACATCGCCATCGAGGTGCTGCGCCGCGCCGCCAACATCGACATCACCTACGTGCCCTATGGCGGCACCGCGCCGGCGATCGACGCGCTGCTCGGCGGCCATGTCGCGGCGGTGTGGGCGGATTATCCGACCGTGGTGTCGCTGCTCCAGGCCGGCACGCTGCGCGGCCTCGTCACCACCTCGCACGCACGCGTGCCGGCGCTGCCTGACGTGCCGACCTTCGCCGAGACCGGGGTGAGCAAATACGAGGCGGACATCTTCTACGGCATCGTCGCGCCGGGGCAGACGCCGCCGGGCACGCTGGCGCAGCTGGAAAAGATGTTCTCGACGGCGCTGAAAGCGCCGGACATGAGCGCGAGGCTCGCCAAGCAAGGATTATTCCCGGTCGGCAGTTGCGGTGCGGACTTCGGCGCCTATCTGCAAAAGCTCAGCGACGATTACGTCCGCATCATTCGCGAAGCGGATATCACGGTGAACTGAGAACGCGCGCCGTTTCAGTTTCCGTCGTCCGAGCGATCGCCGCCACCGAACAGGCCGCCGCCCCAAAACAGCGGCCGCGGCGGCGGTTGGGGCGGCAAAGCGACCTGGGCGTCATCTGCATCATCGGAATCATCCGGCCGCTGCCGCCGGACGATGACGCGCCCTGCCCGCTGGTTATATTCGTCATAAACCGGCCGCGCGTTTCGCGAATCCGCAGCGCGGGCGCTATCGGTCCCCGCTTGCCGCGGAGGACGCGACATCACGATCGTGCGCTGCTTCGCCGGTTGAGCCGGTTTGCGGTCTGGCGACGCTGCGGCAGGATTCGAAGAAACTTGAGATGCAGAATCCTGCGGCGCCGGCGTGGACTGCGGCGTCGCCGCTACCGCGTCGCGAGCAGACGCCGGTTGCGCGCGAGATAACGCGTCGGGCCATGCCGCTTGCGGCGCCGGAGCCGAGATTTGGGCTTGCGCTGGTGCTGCCGGTTGTGCCGGCGCTGCGGGCGGCGTTACAGTTTGCGCTTGCACGGGAGCGATCGGCTGCGCCGGCGGTTGCGGCTGTATCGGCGCGGATTGCGCCTGCACGGGCGCTCCGGGAGACATGCCGGCGGAGGGATCCGGCGCCGACCCACCGACCGACCGAATCGCCGGTGGCTCGGCTTTGGCTTGGGCACCGGCCGGCACGTCGCGATGCGACGGCGGCGAGGTCAACGCACTATCGATGGCGAATACGCTGACGCCGCCGATGAGACCGCCGAGGAGCGCCGCACCTGCGACAATGGGAAGAATCCGAACCGCGCGGATGAACAAACTGAAGTCGGGGAACATGGCCATTCCTCTGCTCAACCTCCCGCATCCCAAACAAGCAACGCCGCAAATCGGCCCCGCGTTCCTCTTGAGCTCGTCGTTGATGCATTGCAGCGAAGGCGCCCCGGGCAGTTCCGGTGTGAGGGTGATTCGCGCATGACTGCCATCCGCGAACTCTTTCAGGAGGTTGGAGCGGGGAACGCCCGCCGTCCTCGCGCGTTTCATAAGGGCATTCCTCGGCGCGGAGATTTTAGGCGGAGATTTTGCAATGAACCGGCGCGATCAGGAACTTTTGGATAAGCAAGTGCATATCACCCCCGGGCATGACGGCATCATGATGCTGGCGATCTTCGCGGTATTTTTGACTGGCATGGCGTTCGGCGGCTTTATCTCCGCCTACACCGACGAGCCTGGACCCAAGCAAATCGCATTGAGTCAAATCGCATCGAACGACGTGACCCCCGCCATCGCATTGCCGCAGGGTCCAATCACGCGGCCATAGGCGGCGTGCGCAACCGGCATATCGCGCCGGCCCCGGCTTCACGCAGCCCCGCTATTCTTCAGGCTCCGTCGTGAAGAACAGCGGATAGCCTTTGCTCTTGCCGAGATCGGTCGCTTCCTTGGCCTTGGTTTCGGCGACGTCGCGGGTATAGACCGCGATCACGCAGGCGCCGCGCCGATGCGCCGTCATCATCACGCGATAGGCCTGATCCTCATTCATGCGAAACACCGCTTTGAGGACCATCACGACGAATTCGCGCGGCGTATAATCGTCATTGAGCAGGATCACCTTGTAGAGCGGTGGCTGCTTCGTCTTGGTGCGCACCGCGGTGCGCGGCTTGACAAGGGTTTTCGTCATCGCGGATCTAATCGGCTTTCAGGCAAGTATAATCGCGCCGGTAGCGCCATCCCAGTGCCGGCTGACGGCGCGGCGGGGCGTGCCCGCCCGGCGGAACCCGCTATCCTATGTGGCGCTGACGACCGTTCTTGTGCGAAAATCAGCGCGCCAAATTATTGCGGGGTTCGCCATGCACATTATCGGGGTCATCATCATCGGCTTCGTCGCCGGAATCATCGCGCGCTTCTTGGCGCCGGGATCGAACAATCCGGCCGGCTTTATCCTCACCACGCTGCTCGGCATCGCCGGCGCCTTCGTCGCGACCCTGATCGGTCAGGCGATCGGCTGGTACCAGCCCGACAAGGGCGCGGGCCTCCTCGGCGCCGTGGTCGGCGCGCTGGTCGTGCTCTTCATCTGGCACCGGCTGGTGTCGTCGCGCGCTATACCGGACCCCGGTGCCCGACGCTGGCTGTAGGCCGAATTCCCAATCGGCGCGGCGTGCGGTGCTCGACGATCACGGCGCGCGGCGCGCCGGTGCGGCCGGCGATGGTGAAGCGGCTGACGTCCTTGCGCTGTCCGAATTTCAGGACGGCGCCCCTCGCCTCCTCGGCGGAGACTTGCATCAGCGACATGACGATTTCGACCTGGCCATCGGCGTCGTCGCTCAGGCCTTGGGCGGCGAGGACTGCGTCCTCAAGCGTTGGCGGATCGCGCCGTACCCGGCGCCTACCGTCCTTGGTATCCCACACGTCAGTCATGTCGCACCTCCCGCCCCTTTGTTCCGGGTTTTGGGTTGTGGGCTCTAATTATCAGCGATTTACCGCACTGCAGCAAGTAAATTGTGCAATGCACCCACAACAGGTTTAACGCCTGAAAATAGCTACGCCGGCGAGCCAAGTCGCCGGCGTTTTAAGGCTTTCAACAGGCGTGATGCGCCTTAGCGCTTGGCCATCTCGCTGAACAGCACGCCGCCTTTGGCCTTCGACGTCCTGGCTGTTTCGACAAGCGACACAGTGACGGCATCGATTGGCGCGCCGGCATTTTTGACCACGGCGTCCGTGATGTCTTTGACGAGACCGCGCTTCTGCTCGATCGAGCGGCCTTCCAAAATATAAACGACGACTTCAGGCATCGATTGTCCTCCTTTTAATGCGCGCCAGCCGCACCCGCATATAAGTCGCAGACACGGCCGGTTACGGGCTTGCCTCATGATCGGGCCCGTACTATCGGAAAGTTTTTGGGAAGGTACAACAGGGAGCTGACAATGAAGCGTTTAGCCTTTGCAGTTGGCGTATTGGCACTCGGTTTTGCCGCCTCCACTCCGGCGCGCGCCGACTTCGCCGTCGTCAAGTTCGAGCTTGGCTTCTGCCGGATCTGGTGGGACACGGGCGCCAAACCATGGGGCGCCGGCTGGACGAAGGTCGCCACCGCGCCGGATTTCTCGGGCGCGTGGGCCGCGCAGGATGCAGCGGTCAAAAAAGGGAAGTGCAAATAATCTTGCTCGATTTTCAGCTGTCCTGACTGCCGCCCGCAAACGAATTGCGGGCGGTGGCATTCTGTCACCGCAAATCGAACCCGCGAATCGCAGGCCTTCAGGACTTTCGCCGTAGTGGCGAATGTTCGCAGACTGATGTCGGGAAGTAGTGCTGCGGCGCCGCGGCAATCGCGCGCGACCAGACGGCGCGGCTAGCGGGCCGGATAATATGATGTTCCGGCGTGAGCCCTGAACATCCGCCGCAGCGCCGAACCAAGGCCGGGGCTGGACTGGGTCGGCTGGTTTTTGGCGTTCGCCAGGCCGGAATGCTTCGACGACTTTTTCGGCAGCGGCACCATCTCCGGAGCAAGCGTCGTTCCATCCGGCAAATCAGAGCGCGCGGCGTCGCTCGCCGGCGGCGTCTCTGACAAAGCCGCGATGCCGCCAGACGATGACTGCGGTTGAGGCACCGTAGCCGGTTCGGCGGTGCTCGTATTGACCGCGGCACTCGTCGACTGCGGCGCGACGGCCTGTTGCACCGGCACCAGCGTCTGCACTTGGGCCGCAGGCGGCGCATTGGCCGGAGCGTTCGTTATTGCGGCCGTGGTTCCCACGGGCGCCGTGGTCACCGGCATCGGCATGGCTGTCGCGGCTTGCACGCTGGTGACGATCGCATGCGCGGCAACCAAGCTTCTTTCGCCTTCAACCGCCGGGCGGTCGATCAGCGACAAGACGACGGCGGCGCCGGCCGTGGCACCGATCGCCGTCGCAACGAGCACGACGCGCGCCGTCCGCATGAAGCTCGGCGCGGGGGCAAGATAGCCCCATTCCGGACTGAAATTACCGGCCGAACGCATCTCGAAACCTCCTAGACCGCGCAAGCGCAGCCCGTACCTAAATGCCTAAAGCCACAGTCAAACTTGCAACCGCCGCGACCGGCACTCCGAGGGCAGAACCCTTCGCCAAGACGCCGGTTCCCTGCATTTCCCGGATTATGGCTTACCGATGGTGACGGGACCGGGCAAGCCGCGCCAGACATGAAAACCGGGGGCTGTGACCAAATGGCATCATATGGCGGTAAATTGGTAGCCGATCGGCGCGCCGGCCGCACGTTATTCACATCCCTGTGCGCAAACGGTAAGCACGATTTCCGTCCAGGCCGCATCCTCATCGGCAAAGCGCGACTCACGACGCCGAGCTGAGTTGCTGCGCGCCGGTCGCGGAGCCGCCGATGCGCTCGCTGACCGAACTGATCGCATCGCCGATCACGCCGACGACGCGGCGCGTGGCCGCGACGACGCGATCCTTCAGATCGAGCGTCTTGTCGAAAGTCCTGGCGAGAAGCGAGACCGGATTGCGCGCAAATCCCTCGGCGGGTGCGACGCCGTCATTCGGATCCGCTTGCGCAATCACGAGCGGCGCACGCGACGCCGCCAGCAACTTGGTGCGTACAGGCGCCGCTTTCGCCGCGGCTACCGCGGCGACACGCCGTGCCGGCGGGTCCGATACGGCATTGGCGTCCGCGGTCCTATTGTCCTCGGCCACCTTGTCCTCGGCAGCTTTGGCATCTACCGCCGCGCGCGCGGTGGCGGCGTCTTCGGCGGCGGCCCGGTTCTTCTCGGCCACCATCTGCGATTTGAGATAGTCCATCATCATGGCGTGCTCGTCGCGCACCATCGCCATCATCTCGGTTGACGCCGGGGTGACCTGCTCGGTGGCCGTTTGCGTGACGGCGTGGCCGGAGTGGTATTGGGTGAACAGAAACCCGCCGATCACGCTCGCCAGCGCCGCGGGCAGGATGTCGAGCACGAACTTGCCGGCAAAGCGCGCCAACAGCGGCACGTCCGGACGTGCGATAAAGCCCTGCTGCATGATCCCGCGTCCCTGAACGATCCCGCTCGCCTGCATGATTCGGGTCCCTTATTTTTCAAACGTCTGGTTGAATTTCAAACACTCGTTCTAGGCAGCCCAAGGCCCGGAAAAAGGAATTTTTGCGGCATTCCCCGGTTTTCTCGCCGGCACCCGTGGTCAAGCGCGGCCTGTGAAACTGCCTAAACCGCCGATAACCCAGCGGCTTAGCGTCTGCGCCAGCCATTCGACCGAAGATTCCTCGAGGACAAGCCCGACCGGCGGCTCGGCGAGCTGCTCGCGATTGCGCAAAAACACGCTGCATTGGCCGATCAGCCAGATCGAAGCCACCATCAGGGTGCGGCGGTCGGCCTCGGGCATGAAGCGGCGCACCAGATCGGCCGCAAGCCCCATGAACGGCGCCGCCTCCTCGCTGACGAGGCTGCGAAACACCGCCGTCGGGCGCACCGTTTCCCAGTTGAACAGCCGCATGTGGCGGCTGTACTCGTCGCGCCCCATCAGCGGACGAAGCTGGCGGCGGACGAAGTCGCAAAGCGCGTCTTCGCGCGACATTCCCTTGGCTTCCTTGGCATGAGTGAGCTGATGCTCGGTCATCGCCCGAAACGCCGCGCGCAACACTTCACGATAAAGGCCGTCCTTGCCGTCGAAGTGATAATTGATCGCCGCCTGGTTCACGCGCGCCTTGGCGACGATGGCGCGAATGCTGGTGCCGTCATAGCCGCGTTCGGCGAATAGCCGATCCGCCGCCTTCATGATGCGCTCGCGGGTGACCTCGGACGGCCGCGTCATGCCCCGGCCTTACTCGGTTTTGCCATTTTCAAACCTTCGTTTGAATTCTAAATAAGCGTTTGGCGCCCCGAATGCAATTGCTACCTTCCGGGTTCCGGAACTACCTGAATTACACTCCGACCAGGATGGCCGCATGGCTCGTATCGATGAAGTCAAACGGGAAAATCTCACGCCGCGCCAACTCAAGCTCTATGACGGCATCATGCGGACGCGGCCGCGTGGCAGCCTCAGCGGGCCCTTCTCGGTATGGATCAACACCCCCGACATCGCCGAACCCGCCGACGGCCTTGCCAACTGCTTTCGCGTCAATCCTAAGCTCGAGAAGCGGCTGATCGAGCTGATCATCTTGCTTATGTGCCGCGACGCCACCGTGAAATACGCTTGGTCGGTGCATGCGCCGCTCGCCCGTCAAGCCGGGCTGACGCCGGAAACCGTGGACGCCATTCGCGCGCGCCGGCGACCGGACTTCAAGCGCGACGATGAGCGGTTGATCTATGAGCTTGTCACCGAACTCTTGACCACCAAGACTTTGAGCGCCGCAACATTCGATCGCGCCAAGACCGCCTTCGGCCGCGATGGCGTCATCGAAGCGGTAAGCTGCGTCGGTTTCTACGGCATGGTCGGCTTTGTGCTTAACGCGTTCGATATTCCGCCGCAGTCCGGCGAAGTGCTGAGCTAGCGCGTTTACGTCAAAGGGCGGGCGCCTTGGCTTTTTCGAGCATGGCGCGCCCGCGCGGCGTCAGCGTCACGGCGCGATCTTCGCCGGTCTCGATGCGCACCAGTTCATCGAGGATCGCATCCTCCCATACCGACAATCGCGGGCAACTGGTGCGCCACGCTTCCATCGTCTGGCGATAGGTGCGCGGCCTATCCGATACCCACAACAGGAACTGGATCAGGATCAGACTTGGGGAATCGGGCATTGCGGGCTCCGTATCGGCTCAACTATAGAGCCGAACGCGTCTGGATGCAGCCTCGCCGGCGGAACCAAAGCCGCGGAAAATGCGTTATCTGCCGCCTCCCCACGTTGCGAAGTCTGCTAAAATTGTTGTGCATCCCAAGGAATAGTGAGATCAATTCCCCGATTTCAAAGCGAGAAATTACATGTATCTCCTCATCAACGCACTCATCACGTTCCTTATCGTCATTCTTGTTCTCTATCTGGTCAACATGCTGCCGGTCGACGGCCGAACTAAGCAGATCGTGCGCATCATCGTGATCATTATTGGCGTGCTCTCGTTATTGCGTCCTCTCGTGGGCTATTAGAGCCAGCGGATCGCCTTTGCGCCGGATCGAAGGCTACGTCATCGTTTCCACCGACGGCATGATCGCCGACGGCAAAGCGCAGATGCCGGATGCGATCCGCAACGACGCCGACCAAAGCTTCTTCCAGGCTGCCCTCGACCGCGCCGCCGCTGTCCTCCACGGCCGGCATTCCCATGAAGGCGGGCCGCGCGCGGCGCGGCGGAAACGGCTCGTACTGACACGCCAGATCGCAGCGATCGGGCCCGATCCGTCGCATCCCAACGCGCTCCTGTGGAATCCGGTCGGAGCGACGCTCGATGAGGCGCTACAAGAACTCGGTGTCACCGACGGGACGATCGCCGTCATCGGCGGCAGCGAGGTATTCAGCCAGTTTTTGCCGCTGTACGACGCCTTTCATCTGTCGCGTACCGCAAACGCGAAAATTCCCGGCGGCATCCCGGTGTTCACCGAAGTAGGGCCGAATGCGACGCCGGAGGATGTGCTGGCGCGGCACGGCCTCAAGCCCGGACCGCGCCACGACCTCGACAAAGCCGCCGGCGTCACGCTGGTGACTTGGCAGCGCGAATAAAGACCTGGCAGCGCGAATAAGACTCGGCAGCGCGAATAAGACTCGGCAGCGCGAATAATCAAGTCATTTGGTAATCTGGACGAGTTCCTTGACTTGGTCCGGCGTCAGCGGCGCGGAAAGGAATTTTTGCGCCACCGCATCGGCCATGATGGCGTCCAAGCCTTTGACCTCATCGGTTTGCAGCGACTCCTTCGGCACCAGCTTGAGCACCCGCTGGGCGATGTTATCCGGCAGGCCGGAATATTCGCCGTAGATTTTGAGCGCGTCCGGGCTGGAATACATCCAGTCGATTGTTTCCTTGTAGGCCTGCATGAAGCGCACGATCGCGTCGTGCTTAGTCTGCAAGGTCTGCGCGCCGATGAGGTTGACGCGAACGGCGCGCGTGCGCAGCGCCGTGACGTCGTTGCCGGTGGCGATGATGCGCGTCTTGCCGGCCTCGACGAGGTCGAGCCCGAACGGGGCGGCGCCGAAGCCGACATCCACTTGGCCGGTCATGGTTTGGGTGATTGTCGCCGCGATGTTGCCGGTTTGGGTCGGCTTCGCGGTCAAATGCTCTTGCGCGATAAGCGCCAAGAGCGAGCCGTGACTGGACGAGCCGACGGCCGAGAACGCGACCGTTTTGCCGTTGAAATCCTGGACGGTCTTGATCGGCGAGTCCGCCGGAACGTACCAGTAAAGATCCGGCGCTCCGGTCATCTCGCCGGAGAAGATGCGGATCGGCGCGCCTTTGGCGAAGGTGCCGATGGCGGCCGACACGCCCGAAGCAACGGCGATGTCGATGCTGCCGCCGATGACGGCCTGGATCGATTCCGGACCTGCGGAGGTATAGAGAATATCGAGATCGAGCCCGTGCTTCTTGAAAATGCCGCCGCGCTGGCCAAGCTCAGCGATACCGGCGTCCCAAGCGCCTTTCTGCGGGATGGCAACCTTAAGCGTGTCGTCGGCAAGGGCAGAACGACAAGTGTAGACGAACGATACGGCCGTGAGCGCGACGATGCCGAGGACGACAATAGCCGAACGACGCATGATTTCCTCCGGACGATGACGGTCCAAGAATGCTTTATTACGGTACGGACTGCCTATTATGATCTTGTCATGACTTTACGCTCCGGTCCCACCAGTTCAAGCGGCGTGGTCGCGCTCGATTACGAGATCGCGCAAGAGCAGGCGTCGGCGCTCGGCAGATTGGGACGGGCGCTGGAGGCGGCGCTTGCGACGCTGTCGGACTACGACCGCGCCGAACATCCCAGTGCCGATGCCGAGCACCGCATCGCGCGTGCCAGCCTGATGCATGACGCCGGCGATGCGTTGTGGTGCTTTATGGTGCAGCGCGAGTCGATCGGACTGCGCGACCCGCGGCCGGTCATGCGCGAGTATTGCGTGCCCGTCGAAGTGCAAAACCGTATGGGTGTCTTCGGCGGCCGAAGCCGCGCGTCGGCTTGAGCTTTTGGTGCCCGGATAGCACGGAATTGCGCGAATTTCCGACCTGCCGGCGCCGTTATGGTTTCATTTACGCTTCTGGACCGCTGCCAGGTGGCGTGCGCAAGGCTTTGTTCACCGTTCTCAAGGCATTGTTATCGCGGATTCAACGGCGCGGCGGCGGCCGGAGTGTTGATGCGTACCCTACCCCTTCTTGACGAGCTTGAGGCCGCCCTCGCGTCCGGCAGCATCGCGCGCCGGATCGACATCCTCACCCGCCTCACGGATCTCTTCCTCAATGGCGCGGAGCTCTATTCCGAGGATCAGGTCGGCGTGTTCGACGACGTGATGGCCCGCCTCGTCAATACGATCGAGGCCAAGGCGCGCGCCAAACTGGCGCATCGGCTGGCGCCGATTCCCAACGCGCCATCGAACGTGATCCATATGCTTGCCTTCGATGACGACATCGAAGTGGCACACCCGGTCCTCACCCAGTCCGAGCGGCTGGATGACCGCGACCTTTTGGTCAGCGCCGGCACCAAGAGCCAACAGCACCTTTTCGCCATCGCACAGCGCCGCATCCTCAGCGAGGCGGTCACGGACGTGCTGGTCGAACGCGGCGACCGGGACGTGGTCCATTCGGTGGTCAAGAACATCGGCGCGCGCTTTTCCAATGCCGGCTTCCGCATGCTGGTTAAGCGCTCGACCGGCGACGACGTGCTTGCGACCGAAGTGGGCTCCCGGACCGACATGCCACGGCCGCATTTCCTCATGCTCCTGGAGAAGGCTTCGAGCGAGGTGCGCGCGCGGCTATCCGCGGAGAATCCGCACGCCGGCATCGCCATCGAAGGTGTCGTGGCGGAGGTCGTCGGCGGCATCCGCGCCCAGGCGCGCAACGCTTCGCCCGACTTCGCCGCCGCACAGGCGGCCGTGGAGCGGCAGAACCGCATCCGCCGGATCGGCGAGACCGAAATCTACCAATATGCGCGGGACCGCAAATTCGAGGAGACCGCGATCGCGCTATCGATCATGTGCGATACGCCGATCGACGTGGTGGAGCGCGCGCTGCTCGATCCCGGCGCCGAAATCGTGCTCATTCTCGCCAGGGTCGCGGGCTTGTCGTCGACAACGACGAAGGCCATCCTGCTGTTACGTGCCGCCGATCGGGGAATGTCAGCCAAGGACCTCGACCAGGCGTTGTCGAGCTTCAACCGCCTGCAGGCCGACACCGCCCGCCGCGTGCTCAGCTTCTTCCGCACCCGCGCGAAGAAGCCGACAGAAACGGTCGCGCCGCCGGCCGTCGCCGTCTACGGCTGATCGGATGAACCGGCGCCGTCGCCGCGGCGTCGATCTCTCGATTTAAGAGCAATAGCCCGGCTGCACTTGGAGCCACGAGCCATTCGGATAGCGGTAGTAGCAGCCGCCGCGCCACCAATAATAGCCGCCCGCCCGCTGCTGCGCCTCCGCGGCAATCGTTGCGCCGGCAGCCGCGCCGGCAACCGCGCCGCCGGCACCGCGGCCGACTGCGCCACCGATGATGCCGCCAACCGCGCCGCCGACGATCGCGCCGGCCAGCGGATCCTGAGCCGCCGCCTGTTGTGCCGGCAGCAAAGCTGCGAGCGCCAAAAATATACCAGCTCCCAAAGTGCGCTTCATGATCCTCTCCCTTTCCGTTTCACGGCCCAGCTCCAACTCGAAAGACGAAGTCCGCTGGGCAGGATTCTTGCCGGATCATAGAACCTCCGCAAGCGAAAACCCGAGCCGCACGGCACCGACGAGCCGCGGTGACAGCGGCAATGGCGCCCGTACGGAAATGCAGAAAGCGGCCTGCCATGCGGCTTTTTTCGATATCGGCTGCGCCGTGAGAGCCCGCGCTTGCCAACGCCGTTGGTTTTTTCGACGGCGCGCTCTCGTCGCGAGCGTTGCGGCGAGCGATCGCGTCGGCGAGCCGTCGCGATCCGATCCGAGCAACGCGCGCGGCGCACGCTCGTCGTCTCGACGCATGGAGAGGCGGTGATTGTGACGAAGCATTAAAGGTTTTCTTGCAGAATCTTCTTGACTCCCTGCTGATTGCATTTATTTGGGGATTTAGCCGCTATTGGTTGGTTCGCGTGGACTGATCGGGCGGCTTTCGCTTTCCGTGGCGCCGGCTCGCCGGCATGATCTCTGGTTGGGGAAGACGGCATGAGTCAACAAGCCCTCTTGCGATCGGTGAAAAGCCTGGACATCCCAGGTACCGTCCGAAAGGAGGACCGGAAGGCCAAACTGAAAGTAGCGACTCCGGCGCCCGCGCCCGATGATCGCTATGATCATTTTGCCACCCGCAACGGCGTCCGCTGCGCTGGCGCGCATTTGATCGTCGATCTGCACGGCGCCAAGCGACTCGACGACATCGAGCACATTGAGGCGACGCTACGACGTTGCGTCGCCGCCGCCCGCGCGACGCTCCTGCACATTCACCTGCATCATTTCCAGCCGAGTGGGGTATCCGGCGTGGCGGTGCTGGCCGAGAGCCACATCTCCATCCATACTTGGCCGGAAGTCGGCTACGCCGCCCTCGATGTCTTCATGTGCGGCTCGGCCGATCCGGACGCGTGCATTCCGGTGCTGCGCGAGGCCTTTTCCGCAAAGCGCGTCGGCGTCAACGAGATCCTTCGCGGCCAAGATGCCTGAACCAGGCGGCTGAGCCGAAGGCCAATTGACAAAGCTTGAGCGGCCGGGCCGAGTCCCGGCCGTTTCCTTTTCGGATTCGCTCTAGCACCGAGGGTGTCATGGCCGAGAAACGCTGGATTCCCGAAACGCTGTTCGACGACCTCGGTTTCCGCATGAGCTTCCAGGTCGACAGGGTGCTCTACGAGCTTCAGACCGATCACCAGCATCTCATCCTGTTCGAGCAGGCGTATTTCGGCAAGATGCTCATGCTCGACGGCGCGACCCAGATCTCCAAGAGGGACGAGTTCATCTACCAAGAGATGATGTCGCACGTGCCGCTATTCGCGCACGGCAATGCGCAAGATGTGCTCATCATCGGCGGCGGCGACTGCGGCATCGCCGAGGAAGTGCTCAAGCACAAAACGGTCAAGCGCCTCACCCAGGTCGAGATCGACGCCAAGGTGGTCGAGTTCGCCAAGGAGCATTTCCCCGAGTTCACCACGCCGGTTTTCGCCGATAAGCGCTTCGAATCCGTGATCGACGACGGCGCAAAATATGTCGCCAAGACCGATCGCCGCTTCGACGCCATTATCGTGGATTCGACCGATCCGCAGGGCCCGGGGAAAATCCTGTTCGGCGAGAAATTCTATTCAGGCTGCAGGCGATGCATCAAAAAGGGCGGCGTGTTGGTGACCCAGAATGGCGTGCCGTTTTTCCAGAAGAACGAGCTGCGCTCGACCATGACGAAGTTCCGCCGGCTGTTCGCGGACGCGAGCTGCTACGTGGCGGCCATCCCGGTGTATGTCGGCGGCCACATGGCCATGGGGATAGCGACGGATAATAAGCGGTTGCGCCGCCAGCCGGTGAAAACCATCGCCCAGCGCTACCGCAAGGCCGGCAGCTTCAAGACAAAGTATTGGACGCCCGAAGTCCACGTCGCCGCCTTCGCGCAACCCCGCTTCATCGCCGATCTCGTAGCTAAGGCCGCGAAGAAATAAGGCTCAGATTCCGATTGCAGCTTTGATCCGCTCCTTGGCGAGCGGCAGATCGCGGAAGCGATGGCCGGTCGCATTGGCGACGGCGTTCGCCACGGCTGCCGCCGCGGGACCTTGGCCGGCCTCGCCGCTGCCCAAAAATGGCATGCCGGGCCGATTGATGATGTGGACCTCCATCGCGTCGGGCACGGCGGAGAACCGCAAAATCGGATAAGTCGCCCAATCGACGCTGGTGATCCGCCGCTCGTCGAAAGTGACGTTTTCATAGAGCGTCCAACTCATCGATTGCAGAATGGCGCCCTCGATCTGATTGGTGATGCCGTCCGGATTGACGACCTGGCCGCTATCGACGGCGGCGACGGCCCGCACCATCCGCGCGCGGCCGGTCTCGTGGTTCACTTCAACCTCGCAGGCAATGGCGCAGTAAGCGGCCAGGTTCTTATAGCGCGCGAAGGCGAAGCCATAGCCGCGGCCCGGCAATCCGGCGCGCGGCTTATGCGACCAGCCGAAGCGTTCCGCGGCGGTAGAGACCACTTCGCGCGCCCGCGGATCGTCGAGATGCTTGAGTCGGAATTCCACCGGATCGGCGGCGGCCGCCGCGGCGAGTTCGTCCATGAAGCTCTCGATCGAGAAAACATTCATGTAACCGCCGAGCGCGCGCAATGCCGAGATCCGCACCGGCATAGCGGGGAGGAAGTGGTAAATCACCTTGGCGCTCGGAAATTTGTAGAGCGGAATCGAATTGCGATCGCCGCCGCCCTCCGGCATCGGAATGGGCTTTGGCTCGGGTGCGGGAAACGGTTCGGCGAGCGAACGCGCCGCAAGCAGCGCGCCGGCACCTCCAGGCCGCATATTGTGGGTGTTGCTCCACACGCCGTAATCCCAATCGACGATGTTGCCGGCATCGTCCAAAGCGGCGCTGACCTTGACCATCATCGCCGGACCGTAAGGCTCGCAGGCGTGTTCCTGCTCGCGCGTCCACTGCACGCGCACCGGGCGGCCCGGCATCGCGCGCGCCAGCACGGCGGCATCGGCCGCGGCATCGTCGGCGCCGTTATGCCCGTAGCAACCCGCCCCTTCGGTATGAATGCAGCGCACCTTGTCCTTCGGCATGTGAAGCATCTCGGCGATCGCGTCGCGATCCGGGAAAACGCCCTGGGTGTGGGTCCAAACCGTCAGCGTGCCGCTATCAAGCTGCGCTACCGCGCAGGAAGGCCCGATCGAGCCGTGTGCTACATAAGGCCGTGAATAGGTCGCCGAGAGCGTTTTTGCGCCGCCAAGGCCGGACTGCTGCTGATCTAGCACTGTGATGTCTTGCGAGGGCAGGCCCGCGAGGAAGTCGGGAAGATTTTCCGCATCAGGCAGTTTCGCCGTCTCCTGCCATTGCGCGGCAGCCGCGAGCGCCCGCATCGCCTCGATTGCCTGAAACTCGCGTTCGGCAATGACGGCGAGGAAACTGCCGTCGCGGACGACTTTGAGTACGCCCGGCATTGCTTCCACGGCGCCGCTTTCGACGCCGACCAGCGTCGCGCCATAGCTCGGCGGCCGCACGATCCGGGCATGCACCATGCCGTCCGGGCGCAAGTCTTGCACGAAGGCCGCGCCGCCCGTCACTTTGGCCGGGATGTCGACGCGCGGAATGCGCCGGTTCATGATTTTGTACCGGCTCGGATCCTTCAAAACCGATTGCGGAGCGGCCTGCACGTGCAGCAGCTCCGCCGCCACCAGTTCGCCGTAGCCGAAGCGGCGGCCGTCCGGTGCGACTACGGCCGCGTTCTCGGTCGTCATCTGGTCGGCCGGCCGGCCGGCGCGCTGCGCCGCTACTGCGATCAGAAGCTGCCGCACCTGGGCCGCGGCGTTCATGATCGCCGTGCCCGAATCCTGCATGGAATGACTGCCGGCGGTGAAGCCCTCGTCGGCCGTCAACGCGGTATCCGCGGTCACGAGCTTGATCTGTCCAAAATCGGCGTCCAACTGCTCGGCGGCAACTTGCAGAAGCGCCGTCTTGATGCCCTGACCGAGTTCGGCTTTGCCGGTGAACACCGTGATCGCGCCGTCGGCATCGATGCGGATCCAGGAATCGAGGAACGGCGCCTTCGCGAGACTGCCGGGTGGCGGCGGCGCACTGGGCTGCGGTGGCGCCGTTGGCGGCACGCCGCTATCTTGCGCCAACAGCCGGGCAGTGGAAGAAAAGCTCAAGATCAGCGCGCCCGATCCGACGAGTACCGCGCGGCGCGAAAGCGTGATCGGGGCGCCGCTCATCCCTGACTTCCCTCCTGCGCCGTCGTCATCATGGCTTGGGCGCGGTGGATGGCGCGCAGTATTCGCATATGCGTGCCGCAACGGCAGAGATTGGGTTCGAGCCAGGCGCGGATCTCCGCATCGCTGGCGTGCGGATTTTTCTGCAACAGCGCCTGCGCGCGCATCATCATGCCGGGAATGCAGTAGCCGCACTGCGCCGCCTGCGCCTCGATGAACGCGCGCTGGATCGGCGCCGGCTGCTCCGATGTGCCGAGACCTTCCAAAGTGGTGATTTGCTTATCCGCCAAGAGCGCGATCGGCGTGACGCAGGAAAATATCGGCTCGCCGTCCACCAGCACCGTGCAGGCGCCGCATTGTCCGAGCCCGCAGCCGAATTTCGCGGCGTTGAGCTTGAGATCGTCGCGCAGCACGTAAAGCAACGGCGTGCGCGGATCCATATCGACGTCGTGCTCGCTGTTATTGATGTTGAGCTTCATCGGTTATCCGCTGCATTGTGCCGGCCGGAGCCGGCTCGGGGGACGGCGCCTGTTGCGCCGTCATTGCGCGTTGTGCGCTACGAGCTTCACGCACACTGTCTGCGATATCGCTCCACGGAAGGTTGTTGGTGAACCGCGCGCGCAGATAGCGCGCCAATAGAATAAGTTGCGTGTCGTTCATTGCATTGATGAAACCCGGCATGATCGGCGCGTGGGTAGCCTCCGCGGCGGGCAGGCCGTAGAGCACGACATTGATAAGATTGTTCGCGCTCGGTCCGGCAATCCCGCTCGACAGCGCCAGATTGATGCCGCCATACGGCAAAGCCCGCGGCCCTTTGTGACATCCGGCGCACGCGCCGGCGTAGATTTGGGCGCCCTCATCGTTGCCATGAGGGTCGCGGAGCGTTTTCACGTCGGCCTGGTTGTCGGCGCTGGTGTCGGCGACGGTCTTTCCCCGCGCGGCTTGCACTGCGACTTGATGCGCGACGTTGGGCCGTTCGGGGCCTTGATCGCCTATCTGCGCAGCGACATAAGCCGCGATCGCCCGAACGTCGTCCTGCGACGCCGAACGCAGATCGCTTGCGACGTCCGCCATCGGACCGCGCGCGACACCGTGATCGTCGGCAAACCCGAGACTCAAATAATGCGTGAGCGCGTCGGCATTCCAGGGCATCGGCGCCGGCGAAGATGCATCGAGCGCATACGCCGTCCAACCCTCCGCTTCGCCGCCGGCAAATTTTTGGTCCGCCTTCTCCGCGCCGAGAAAGTTTCGCGGCGTGTGGCAGGCACCGCAATGGCCGACCCCTTCGACGAGATAGGCCCCACGGTTCCAATTTTCGTCATGTGCGGTGTCGGCACGGTAAGGACCTGGATGAAGAAACGCCAGATTCCACCCGGCCATTACAAGCCGCACATTGAGCGGAAACGGCAGCTCGTTGGCCGGCGGGATCGCGTGAACCGGCTCGCGCGTCATGACAAAGGCATAGAGCGCCTTGTCGTCGTCGTCGGAAACCAGCGTGAAATGGTCGTAGGGAAATGCCGGATAGAGATACCCGCCGTCGCGCCGCACACCGTGACGCATCGCGCGCTGGAAGGCCGTCTCGGACCAGTTTCCGATTCCGGTCTTCTCATCGGGTGTGATGTTGGTGGAGTAGATCGTCCCAAACGGTGTCTGGATGCCAACTCCGCCGGCGAATTCGCGCCCCGACGGCGCCGTATGACAGACGCCGCAATCACCGATGGCAGCGAGCTCGGCACCGCGCTTGATCAGGCTTGAGTCAATACTCCCCGCCGGCGGCGGTGAGATCGGCGCCAAAGCCGGCTGCCAGGCCGCAATCGCGAAAATGCCGGCCACTAAAGCCAGAATGAAGCAGAAAACGACTGCATTTCTCGCAAATCTTTTGGCCCGCATCATTGGCCCAATCGGATCGCGCCGGATTTTGCCGTCCCAGACGCTTTGCAGCATCCCTCCAACGGCCCGGCAATAGCGAAGTTCCGTCGGCAGACAGGCCGCAGTAAGCTCGCGGGGACGATCGCCCGCATAAAGGAGGAAACGACGACAAGCTTCCTTCAGACCCGTCTTGCTGCGCTCGCTGCCCCCAACCCGACGTGAATTGCAGGGTCGCACCAGGCACAAACATGCTCATCGAAACGACCCGCGGCAAAGGCGGCCTAACCCCGCGATGATTGGGAGAGGAGTCCCTCCTCCCCCGGAGGAGGGACTCGCCGACACCGCACATTCAAGCCGCGTGGCGCTGCGACTTCATCCAGGCTTCGATCTCGCGCTCGGCCTCGGCCCTGGCAAAACCGTAACGCGCCTGCAAGCGCCCGCTCAACTCCTTGCGGCGGCCGCCGATGCGCGTGAGATCCTCATCGGTCAGCTTGACCCAATTGTTGCGGACCTCGCCTTTGAACTGCACCCAATTGACTTGAATCTGATCCCAGTTCATCGATTGTCTCCCTGACTGAGGATGGACAAACGACGCCACAGACTGTGTCATTTGCCGCGTCGTTCTGGCACGCGCGGATGACAGCGGCGCGATGCGGCCTGAATGCGACGGTAGCGGGGTCTTTCCGCGATCAATCTTGGCGCCGGTCTGGCGGACCCGGATTGTCAATTCGGAATGTCGGTATTTCCGCGTCAGAAAAATTCTTCCCGCCGGTGTGGTTGCAATTCGCTAAATTACGGCGACGAAACATCAGATGACTTCGCTTACGCTGAGACTTCTAGCTTTGGCCGGCTTCGCCTTGCTCGGCGGCTGCATCTCTTCGACCAAGCTGTTATTGACCGATGCGCAGCCGCTCATCGGCCAACGGCCGCATCTTGAATTCTACGTGCTGCGCGATGGAGCGGCGCGTGAGCACACCCACGAGATCTTTGCCTGGCGCAATGATCGTTACGTCCCGGTTCGCGGCACCGCCAACGATTTTCACGATTTCACCCTCCATGCTTTCGAGGGCGCCGACTTGATCGTGCAAAGCATCGAGCCCGGCAAGCCGGCCGAATATGCCATCTCGCGCAAGCTAGCCGACGGCACCTACCTGCTCGTTGCCATCGACGAGAACGATGCCGAGGAAGCCACCCGCAGCCAATTCTGCGGCAAGGAAACCGGCGCCGCTTGCCGCGTGGCGAGCCGCGAGGCGGTATTGGCGTTTGCCCGCACGACCGCCGCCAAGCCGCATCCGGTGGGCGGACTCGCCGTCCTCCTTGCAGACCATTAGCTTGACGGGCCGCGCTACCTCCTCGATGACATTACATGGCCCCGCCCTCGCCACTGTCTGACGTCGAACGCCTCGCGCGTGACATCCGCGCCGGCGAGCGCACGGTGCTGTCGCGCGCCATTACGCTGATCGAAAGTAAGCGCGCCGACCACCGTAGTACCGCCGCGGCGCTCACCCAAGCGCTGTTGAAGGATACCGGCAAGGCCGTACGCGTCGGCATCACCGGCGCGCCGGGCGTCGGCAAATCGACCATGATCGATGCGTTGGGGACCATGCTCACCCGGCAAGGTCGCAAAGTCGCAGTGCTGGCGGTCGATCCGTCGTCGCGGCGCACCGGCGGATCGATCCTCGCCGACAAAACGCGCATGGCGCATCTCGCCAACGACGACAATGCCTTTATCCGCCCCTCCCCGTCCTCGGGCACGCTCGGCGGGGTCGCGGCCAAAACCCGCGAGACCATGCTGCTGTGCGAAGCCGCGGGCTACGACGTCGTGCTGGTCGAGACCGTCGGCGTCGGCCAGTCGGAGATCGCCGTCGCCGACATGACCGATTTCTTCCTGGTGCTGGCGCTGCCCGGCGCCGGCGACGAGCTCCAGGCGCTCAAGAAAGGGGTCGTCGAGCTCGCCGACATGATCGCGGTCAACAAGGCCGACGGCGATAACCTTGCGCGCGCCAAGCTTGCCGCATCCCAATACGGCGCGGCTTTGCATATCCTGTCGCCGCAATCGCCGAACTGGTCGCCGCCGGTCATCACCTGCTCGGCGCTCAAGGGCGACGGCATCGAAGCGCTGTGGGCGCACATCCTCGAACACCGCCAGCGGCTCACCGCATCGGGCGAGCTTGCCGCGCGCCGCGGCGAGCAACAGGTCAAATGGATGTGGACCATGCTCGAAGAGCGCCTATTCGCGCCGTTACGATCCGATCGCACGTTGAAGGCCGCTTTACCTCGCATCGAGGCCGATGTCGCGGCCGGCCGTCTGGCGCCAGCCACGGCTGTCGAAAAAATCGCGGAAATGCTCGGCGGCTGACGCGTTGGCCGCAAGCCGCCGTTAACCCTGCACGCAAAATCGAGCGTCTGTTCCGGATCGAAGCAAGGTCTTGGCACATCATTTGATGCATGCCTGCAGCAAAGGACGCCGCTGATGAACTTCAATCGCCGCCGCCTGTTTGCCGCTTTCGCCGGAGCCTCGGCCGGCGCCGCGACGCCTGCGCTGGCGCGCGAGTCTTTGCGCAGCGAGAATTGGCAGGCCGACGCGACCCCGCGCGCTGAAATCGATGCTGTCTCGCTCGGCGTTCGACCGAATGACGAAGCGGATCAATCGGCCGTCCTGCAACGCGCCATCGCGCGCGCGGCGGCGGCCGGTGCGGTGCTGCGGTTGCCGCCCGGATTCTATCGCACCGGCGGGCTGCAAATGCCGTCTTACGCCGCCATCGCCGGCGTCGCGGGAGCGACCCGGATCGCCATGGCGGGCGGATCGTCATTGTTGTCGTCGACCGGCGGCGATCGCGTCAGCCTCAGCGGCCTTGTTCTTGACGGCACCAACATTCCGCTGCCGGACGGCAGTGGTCTTGTGCATCTCACGCAGGGCCGCGACATCCGCATCAGGGATTGCGAGATCGTCAATGCCGGAGGCAACGGCATCACGCTCGAGGCAATCGCCGGGGACGTGACGGGAAACGCGATCACCGGCGCCGCCGGATATGCGATTTTCTCCAACAACGCCGCCGGCCTGCGGATTGACGGCAACACCGTGCACGGCGCCGGCAACAGCGGCATCTCGGTCTGGCGCAGCGCGCCCGGCGACGACGGTACGCTGGTCGTCGACAACCGCGTTGAGGACACCAAAAACCTGTCCGGCGGCAATGGACAGTGGGGCAACGCCATCAGCGTTTTCCGCGCCGACAATGTCATCGTGCGCGGCAACCGCATCCGCAACGCGACCTATTCCGCCGTGCGTGCCAATACGGCCGCGAATATTCAAATCGTCGGCAATAGCTGCATCGGTCTTGGCGAGGTCGCTATCTATGCGGAGTTCGGATTCCATGGTGCCGTGATCGCCAACAACATCGTCGACGGTGCGGCAGTCGGGGTCAGCATCACGAATTTCAAGGACCACGGCGGTCGGCTCGCGGTGGTACAGGGCAACCTGATCCGCAATCTCCGCCGCGGTCGCCCGGACGGCAGTGACGTCGAGGCCACGGGCATTAGTGCCGAAGCCGACACGGCCGTGACCGGCAACGTCATAGAACGCGTCGAGGGCACCGGAATCGCCGCCGGCTGGGGGTCGTCACTACGCGACGTCACCATCACAGGGAATTTGGTGCGCGGCGCCGATGTCGGCATCGCCGTCTCGGTGGCCCCCGAAGCCGGCACCGTACTCATCACCGATAATCTCATCGCCGACGTCAAGTTCGGCGCCATTGTCGGCAAGGAATGGGATAAAACGGTCACCGGCGACCTTAGCAAGGACGGCGCCGGCCGGTACGCGCAATTGTCGATCGACGGCAACCGCGTGCGGTGAGTTCGTTTACTTGTCAATTTGGAGGCTTGGGTTGCTTTTCCCAATTGAGCGACACCCAGAACAGAACCAAGAACAACGGAATCGCGACGATCGAACACATCCAAGCGAGGCGATAATACGATGTGCGCCATTCGACCAAAGTCGCGAGGCGGCTTATCTCATTTGAGAAATCCAACGTGTCAGACCCGGTGCACTCGACAAAATGGAAAAACGGATAAGAAATTTCGGAGACGAAGAGACAGAGTGCCGCGCCGGTGAGCGACAGGACGATAATGATGATCGCCAGCCATCGAACAAAGCCGCGCCGGTGAAAAACGTCGCCCTTCTCCGCGGCGAAAGTGGTGGCGGCAACGACGATGCCGTCAAAAGCCAACAA
>Ga0182015_10000482_pt1 | contig 56953 bp, 56 predicted proteins | sample 712P3MmetaG_FD_120478 | JGI IMG/M metagenome (GOLD analysis project Ga0182015, IMG submission 120478) | Permafrost microbial communities from Stordalen Mire, Sweden - 712P3M metaG | ecosystem: Environmental > Terrestrial > Soil > Wetlands > Permafrost | place: Sweden: Stordalen | collected...
AAAATATCGCGACTAACATATCCTTAGAGTCTCGAGTGTGCAGGGGGAGCTGGTATGGCACTTGGAAAAGCTGGAGGTGTACCATCATATGGGATACGGTGTTATAGATAGTGCGATGCTGGCTGAGTGAAACTTCCGTTCACATCATGAAGCCACTAACGGCTTTTATTACCAATGGGCATACCAAGAGAAGGCCGAATTCAAGAAAGCCCGAGAAGGCCACTGGATTATCCGCCAATTACACTTGGATTATCCCCACTTACATTCGGCTTCGCGCACTTACATTCCTCATTATTGAGGAACAACACCGGTCGACGGTTCACACTTCCACCTGCGGCCTCTTGGGATCGGGCCAGTCAAGGTGGAAGAACTTCCCGCGGGGCCTGTCGACGCGCTCATAGGTGTGCGCCCCGAAAAAGTCGCGCTGCGCCTGGAGCAGGTTGGCGGGGAGCCGGGCCGAGCGGTAGCCGTCGTAGTAGGCGAGCGACGCGCTGAAGGTCGGCGCCGGCACGCCGCACTCCGCCGCGAGCGCAATGACCCTGCGCCAGTTCGCCTGCGCCTTCCTGAACGTCCTGTTGAAGTAGGGATCGAGCAGCAGGTTCGCCAGGCCGGGATTCCGGGCGTAGGCCTGCGTGATCTTCTGCAGGAAGGCCGCCCGGATGATGCAGCCGCCCCGCCAGATCTGGGCGATCTCCCCGAACTTCAGCTTCCATCCATACTCCTTCGCGCCCGAGCGCATCAGCTGGAAGCCCTGCGCATAGCTGCAGATCTTCGAGCAGTAGAGGGCGTCCTGGATCGCATCGAGCAGCGGCTTCTTCGGGCCATGGTACTTCCTGGACGGACCCTTGAGGATCTTCGACGCGGCGACGCGCTCCTCCTTGATCGCCGAGACGAGGCGCGCGAAGACCGCCTCCGCGATCGTCGGGGCAGGGACGCCCATGTCGAGTGCGTTGGTCGACGTCCACTTGCCCGTGCCCTTCTGGCCTGCCGAATCGAGCACCACGTCGACAAACGGCTTCTTCGTCACGGGGTCCTTCTGCCTCAGTATCTCGGTCGTGATCTCGATCAGGAAGCTGTCCAGGATCCCCTTGTTCCACTCGGCGAAGATCGCGCTCATCTCCGCCGGCTTGAGGCCCAGGAGGCCCTTCATCAGGGCATACGCCTCGCAGATCATCTGCATGTCGCCGTACTCGATGCCGTTGTGGACCATCTTGACGTAATGGCCGGCTCCGTCCGCGCCGACGTAGGCCGTGCAGGGAACCCCTCCCATGACGGGCTTGCCCGGCGCGGCGCCCTCGATAGGCTTCCCGGTCGTCGCATCGACCTTGGCCGCGATGGCCTCCCAGATCGGCTTGAGCTCAAGCCACGCCTTGAAGTCCCCGCCCGGCATGAGCGACGGGCCGAAGCGCGCGCCCTCCTCGCCGCCGGACACGCCGCTCCCGATGAACCGCAGGCCCTTGTCGCCATAGGTCTTCTCGCGCCTGATCGTGTCGGTGAAGAGGGAGTTGCCCCCGTCGATCACGATGTCGCCCTTCTCGAGGAGCGGCGTCAGGCCGTCGATGACGGCGTCCGTCCCCTTTCCCGCCTGGACCAGGATGACGATCTTCCTCGGCTTCGCTATCGACCCGACGAATTCCTCGAGCGTCTTCGTGCCGACGACACCGCCGGGCGTGACGGGATGGTCGGCGACGAACTTCTCGGTCTTCTCGGTGGTCCGGTTGTAGACCGAGATCCTGAAGCCGTGGTCGGCGATGTTGAGGGCGAGGTTCTGGCCCATCACCGCCAGGCCGACGAGCCCTATGTCGGATAAAGGTTTGGCCATAAGAGCGTCAATCTCCCAGCCCGGCCCGCGGAATCCAAGCTGTTTTTCCGCGGTCCGCTACTTCTTCTTCTTGTCGTCGATGAGCGGGGTGCCCGCCTGCTTCGTCTCGTAGGCCCCGGCCGCCGGGAAGAAGGGCGCGATCTTGTTCATCAGGGGCGTGAGGAACTTGGGCTCGTTGCGATGGTAGATCCAGTTGAACCAGATCAGCCCCGACGCGATGAAGGCAACGCCCCCCAGCACGAACTTGTTTACCTTGAGCACCATCCGCAGGACGATGAAGACGACGATCACGCCGAGCACCGCGGCGCCGACCTTGAGCCAGAACTCCTTCGGGATCTTCTGAAGCCTTTCCAGCGTCGTTGTCGTCGCCGGAGCCGCCGCCTGCGCGAGGAAGAGGGAATGGAGTGCGATCTTGATGGCCTACGTCGTAATCGATTGCGGCCTTCCATGTCGAGCCGAAGCGCAAGCCGGGGCTGGACCGTTCAACCCCCGGGGCACGGTCTCTTGGATGGCGGGCCGGATGGAGCCGGGCCCGGCCAACAATCGTGCTCCAGGCGTTTCCCGAGGCCAAGGGTGTCGCTGTCGGAATAGCCGATCCCCTCGTAGAACAGGCGGGCCGCCTCGTTCCCATTCCGGACCTGCAGGTTAATCTTGGGGCACCCCTCAAGCCGGAGCAGCCGCTCGGCCTCCTCCATCATCCTGCGCGCGTGGCCGCGGCGCCGATGCCCGGGCAGGACCCCAAGATAATTGATCCAGCCGCGATGCCCTTCGTAGCCGATCATGATGGTCGAGACGATCGTGGCGCCGATCATGCCGACCAGGAACAGGTCCGGGCGCACCTTGAGCTTGCGCTGGATGTCCTTCCCGGGGTCGTTGCCGGGGTGGAGCAGCCCGCAGCGCAGCCACACATCTATGACCGCGCCGGTATCCGCCGCCGTGAACGGCCGGATCTCGAGGCGCATCTCGCGGCGGGGAGGCGGGGCCTTCATTCCTTCAGACGGGAAAATACTCCTCCCGAATCCTCAGCCACGCATCGAGGTCCAGCGCATGGACGTAGAGGGTGACCCGGGAATGCACGGGCAGGCGGCCCATGAAGCTCCGCGAGAGCTGCCTCGATTCCTCGACGTCGATCTCGAATCGAACGCCCGCCTGCTTGAGCCGGGGAAGGATCCTGTCCGCCTCCTCGACGTCCAGCTCCCCCTGGCTCACGAAGTCCGCATCGTCGTCCGGGTGGGTCATGCGCCCCCCTTGCCGGCCCCGGCATGACCCCCGCGCGTCGCGCAGTTGATCCACTCGGTGGCGCCGTCGGCATAATGCTCCTTCTTCCAGATCGGCACCCGCGCCTTGGTCTCGTCGATGATGTAGCGGCAGGCCGCGAACGCGGCGTCGCGGTGGGCGGCGGTGACCGCGGCCCAGACCGAGACATCGCCGAGCGCGAGGCTTCCCGTGCGATGGACGCAGACCGCCCCGATGATCGGGAACTTCCCCCGGGCCTCGGACAGGATCCTCTCCCCCTCCTTCTCGGCGAGCGGGGCGTAGGCCTCGTAGTCCAGGCCGCGGACGGCCCGGCCGTCGTTCAGGTCGCGCACGCGGCCCTCGAACGCGACGCATGCCCCGGCGCGCGCGTCGCGGAGGCCGTCCATGAGGGCGGCCGCGTCGATCGCCGCGGAGCTCAGCCTGAAGGACATCCTTTCAGCCTCCGGCCACCGGGGGGATGAAGACAAGCGTGTCGCCGTCGCGGACCGCCGCCTCCCAGGGCTCGAACTCATCGTTGACCGCTACGCGCAGCCTGTCCGCGGGAAGCGTGAACCGGTGGCGCTTCCGGAGCTCCTCGTAGAGCTCCCCGGCGGTCGCCGCCTCGGTGGTGATCCGCTCCTCGTCGAGCCCCCGCTGCTCCCGGAGGATCGCGAAATAGCGCACGCGGACCGACTTCTTCACGGCGCGCTGTAGTCCCTCTTGCCACCGGTCTTCTCCAGGAGCCGGATTTCCCGGATGACGATCCCGTGGGAGACGGCCTTGCCCATGTCATACAGCGTGAGCGCCGCGACGCTTGCACCGGTCAGCGCCTCCATCTCGACGCCGGTCCGCGCCTCGGTGCGCGCGCGGCAGTGGATCTCCACCTCCACGGAGCCGTCGGCCCCCGGCGCCCGCGCCCGGACCTCGATCCTGCAGTCGTCGAGGGGAAGCGCGTGGCAGAGAGGGATGAGCTCGGAGGTCCGCTTGGCGCCCATGATCCCCGCAAGGATCGCGGCCTGGAAAACCGGCCCCTTGGGCGCCGCGATCTCCCCGTCCTCAAGCAGCCGGGCGAGGGCCGGCGGAAGGGCGACGATCGCGACCGCGTGGGCGGTCCGCCGGGTCACGGGCTTCCCGCCCACGTCCACCATCTGGGGGCGGTTGCCGGAATCGAGGTGTGAAAGGCTGCGCTCGGAGGCCATCTGGGCCGGGACGATGGGCCCGGGGGCCCGCGTGGGCAATCGTAACCCTCCGGCGGCGCAAACCTCAGACCCAGCTTCGGAAGGGGGCGAGATGGCCCGCCGGGAACGCAGGCTCGCCGGCGGGCAGCTCCACGAACCCGTCCGTGTCCACGAGTCCCGCGAAATCCCCGGATGTGCCCACCCCGCCGGGCGTCGCGAGCAGCTCGGCGCGCGGCCCGCTCGACAGCCGGACGGGAAGCAGCCAGGTAAGCTTTGGCTTGGACACGACCGCCTCGGCGAGCGCGGCCATCAGCGGAGGCCGGGCGCGCATCCCGCTGGAATGGTCGAGCGCCGGCAGGACGTACCTGTGCAGGCAGGTGTAGGCCGAGACCGGGTTGCCGGGCAGCGCGAACACGGGGGTCAGCCTCCCGCTTAGCCCGAACCAGAAGGGTTTTCCCGGCCGCTGCGCCACGCCCTGGAATATCTTCCGGACCCCCTGCCGCTCCAGCTCGGAGGGCAGGAAGTCGAACTTGCCCTTGGACACGCCCCCGGTGATGAGCGCGACGTCGTATTCGGCGAGGATGTGCCAGAGCATGTGCTCGATCTCGTGCCGGATGTCGCGGAGGTGGAAGCGGTCGGACCGCGGATATCCCGCCTTGATGAGCGCGGCCCTCAGCGAATAGTCGTTGCTGCGGCGGATCTGGTGGGGCGCGACGAGCGCGTCGACGTCGACCAGTTCGTCGCCCGTCGCTATGACGGCGACCTTCGGCGAGTGGGTGACCGTCAGCGCGGAGTGCCCGCATGCGGCCGCGACCGCGATCTCGCGCCCCGTGAGCCTCGCGCCCGAGCGCACGATCACATCGCCCATCCGGTGGTCGGAGCCCCGCCTGTGGACATTGCGGCCCGCCAGGGCCGGCTCCGGCGGGGCCATGACGGACCAGTCGCCGTCGCGTTCCGTCTCCTCGTAGGGGACGACGCAGTCGGCGCCCTCGGGAAGGACCGCGCCCGTCATGATCTCGATGCACGTGTCGTCGCCCGGGCCCAGGGTGAACGGCCTCATTCCCGCCGCCTGGGTGGCCTCCACGCGGAACCTCGTGACCCCCTTGGCGAGCGCCGAGGCGCGAATCGCGAACCCGTCCATCGTCACGCGGTCGAAGGGCGGCAGGTCCCGGTCGGCCCGCAAGTCGCTGCGCAGCACCCGGCCATGGGCCTCGGAGACCGCGCAGTCCTCCTTGTGGAACAGGGGCATCGTGTCGAAAATGAGCCTTTCGGCGGCCTCGGGTGTGAGCACGCGGCGAGGGTAAGACACAAATCGCTCCTCGCGAAATGATGATTTCATGCTTTTTTTGACTGTCCCATGGCTGCCGTACGCGACACCTTCAGGCGCCCGATCCGCGATCTTCGCGTCTCCGTCACCGACCGCTGCAATTTCCGCTGCCCCTACTGCATGCCGAAGGAGGCGTTTGGGCCGGATCATCCCTTCCTGGGCGCCGCGGGGCTGATGACCAAGGAGGAGCTCGTGAGGATCACCGGGGTGTTCGTGGGGCTGGGGGCGCAGAAGATCCGCCTGACCGGCGGCGAGCCGCTGCTCAGGTCCGACCTCCCCGCGATCATCCACGCGATCAAGCGCGACCTCGGGGTCGCCGACGTCTCCCTGACGACGAACGGGTGGTTCCTTGCCAACCAGGCCGGCGCGCTTCGCGCCGCCGGGCTGGACCGCCTCAATGTTTCGGTCGACTCGCTTGACGAGGCGACGGCGGGGCGGATGAACGGGCTCGGCTTCAAGGTGTCGCGCGTCCTGGGCGGCATCGACGCCGCCGCGGCGGCGGGTTTCCCGATAAAGGTCAACTGCGTCGTCCAGCGCGGCGTGAACGACGGCGAGATCGTCCCGCTCTGCGATTATTTCAGGGAGAAGGGCCACACGCTGCGCTTCATCGAGTTCATGGACGTGGGCAACACGAACCACTGGTCGCTCCGGCAGGTGGTGCCGGCGCGGGAGATTGTCGAGAGGGTGTCGGCAGCGTGGCCCCTTGAGCCGGTGGGCCGGGCGTTCCCGGGCGAGGTTGCCGCGCGCTACCGCTACGCCGACGGCCGCGGCGAGATCGGGATCGTGAGCTCCGTGACGGAGCCTTTCTGCAGGGACTGCAACCGGGCGAGGCTTTCCGCCGACGGGAGGCTCTTCACCTGCCTCTTCGCCTCCGCGGGCCACGACCTGCTGGGCCTCCTGAGGTCGGGCGCCGACGACGCGGCGATTTCCGGGCTTGTCTCGGGCATCTGGCGCGCGCGCACCGACCGCTACAGCGACGAGAGGGCCGGCGTTCTCGCGGCCGGGACCGGTCGCGAGAAGGTCGAGATGAGCTACATCGGGGGCTAGCCGCCGGCCGCGCGCAGCGCCTCGGGCCTGACCTTCCTGACGATGGCCAGGAGCGCCTCAAAGTCCTCCTCGCGGGTCCTGCTCTCGATGATGTGGTCGAACTTCGGGGCCTCGCGGAGCTCGCTTTCCGCGGTGGCCATCCGCCGCGCGATCTCGGCCTCGTCGTCCTTGCCCCGCTCGCGCATGCGCGCGAGCAGCCGGTCGTAGTCGACCCTGATGAACACCGACACCATCGCCCTCTTGAGGAAAGGATTCTTCACGGCGATGCGGCGCAGGCTCTCGACGCCCTGGACGTCGACGCTCATCACGAGATTCCTGCCGAGGAGGAGCGGCCCCAGCACGCTGGCCGCAAGCGTGCCGTAGCGGCGCTCGCCATGGACCCAGGCCCACTCGAGGAACTCCCCGGCGGCGACCTTCTCGTCGAACGCTCGCGGCGCGAAGAAATGGTAATGGACGCCGCTCACCTCCCCCTCGCGGGGCGCGCGGGTGGTGCTCGTCACGACCCTCGTGAAGCCCCTGCCCGAGGCGACCAGCCGGTCGCAGAGCGTGCTCTTTCCCGAGCCGGCGGGCCCGGCCAGGACGAGCAGGAGGGGATCCCTTGCGCCGGTCCTCGGGGCGGGCGCGGCGGTCATCGGAGCGTGAAGGCCACCCCGCAGAGCAGGAAGCCGTAGGCCACCATGAGGCCGCCCAGCCCCCGCGAGCGCGCGGGCCGCTCAAAAAGCCACCCGAGGAAGTCGCGCAGCCTCCAGGGCTGGGCGCCCAGCCAGATCGCGAGCGCCAGGGCCGCATAGACGAAGGCCACCATGAAGAGGCGCTGCGGGCGGTCGTAGTGCATGAAGGCGGCATCCAGGAAAGGCGTGGCCCCGATCAGGACCAGGGCGCAGGCGCCGCGGACCCCGAGGAAGTCCGGCACGCACTTGAACGCGAGGACGGCGATCGCGGCAAAGCCGATGAAAAGGACCGTGCGGTATTCGCCGAAATCCGCCGGGGACAGGTTCCAGATGTTGTAGAGGAACCAGGCGGCGCCCGCGCCGAAGACCACATAGCCGGCGGAGGTCGACCTCGGGAACGCCCTAATCGCCGCCGTGATCCCGGAATGGTCGATCAGGAGGGGCAGTCCCAGGGCGAGCAGGATCAATCCGGAGGCGAGCGTGGCGGCGAAGAGCGACATGGGGGATGACTCGTGCTGGACCGGCGGGGGTCAGAGTGGCGCGGCGGCGAGCGCCGTTTGCAAGCCGGCGTCCGCGAGGACGAGGTCCCCGTAGAGGGTGCTCACGCTCGCCCTCGTGATTTCGACGGGGACGAGCGAGCCCGCGAGGCGCGGCGCGGCGTCGAACACGGCGACCCGGTTGCCGCGCGTCCGGCCGGTGAAACGGAGCCCGGTCTTGTCGGGACCCTCGACAAGGACCTCCTGGACCGTTCCCACAAGCGCCTGGGTCCGCCGGAGCGAGCCGGCGCGAAGGAGCTCGAGGAGGACGCGGTTGCGCTCCTCCTTCACCTGGTCGGGCACCTGGCCCGGCATCGCGGCGGCGGGCGTTCCCGATCGGACCGAGTACTTGAAGATGTAGGCCATGTCGTAGTCCACCGCCTCGCAGAGGGAGCGCGTCTCCTCGAAGTCGGCCTCGGTCTCGCCCGGGAACCCGACGATGATGTCCGTCGAGAATGCCATCGCCGGCTGGGCGGCGCGCAGCGAGTCGACGATCTCAAGGTAGCGCGCGCGCGTGTAGGGCCGCTTCATCGCGCGCAGGATGCGGTCGCTGCCCGACTGGACGGGAAGGTGCACGTACTCGCCCAGCTTCGGGAGCCGGCCGAACGCGCCGGCCAGGTCCTCCCTGAACCCGCGCGGGTGCGGCGAGGTGAAGCGGATCCGCTCCAGGCCGGGGATCGCATGGACCCGCTCGAGCAGCTGGACGAAGGGGGAGACGCCCGCGGCATGGGCGTAGTCGCGCCTGCCGTAGCTCGTGACGATCTGCCCGAGGAGGGTGACCTCGCGGGTGCCCCGCGCGACGAGCCCCTCGCATTCGCGCACGATGTCGTCCATCGGGCGGGACCGCTCGTCGCCCCGCGTCGTCGGGACGATGCAGAACGCGCAGTTCATGTTGCATCCCTGCTGGATCGAGACGAACGCGCACACCTGCGTGTCCGGCCCGTCCAGGTGGTCGCGGATCGTGCTCTGCGAACCGGCCTCCGCCGCCGTGTCGACGATCGTCTCTCCCAGCGGGATTCCCGCTTCGCGGGCGGCGCGGAGGTTGTCGAGGTAATCGGGAACCCTGTGGAATTTCTGGGTGCCGACGATCAGGTCCACGTCGGGCAGGCGGTCGAGGAGGGTCGCGCCGCGGTTCTGCGCCATGCAGCCCAGGATGCCCAGGATGAAGTCGGGGTTGCGCCTCTTCCTGGCCGCGGAGTAGCCCGCCTTGCCGATCGCCTTCTGCTCGGCCGCGTCGCGGACGCTGCAGGTGTTCAGGAGCAGCACGTCGCATTCGTCCTCGCTCGCGACGATCCTGTAGCCCCGGGCGCGAAGCATCGCCGCCACAGCCTCGCTGTCGCGCTCGTTCATCTGGCATCCATAGGTCTTTATGTGGACCCGGTTCATTCGTCGTGAGGGTCTTGCCTAGCCGCCATGAAAACCTTGGTCAAACGGGAACTGCCTCCGGAAACGCGGGCCCCTCCCGTCGGGACGGCGTCAATTCTGTTCGCCACGCGCCCCCCGGTTGCTTTGCTCGCAGGCCATGGGATTCTTCGACAAGTTCGCGGGCAAGACCGATTCCGCCGCCGGAAGCGGCCATGCGGCGCCCGCGGCGGCCGCGGTCGACCCATCGGCCCCGGGCGTGGGGCCGCGCCTCGCGGCCGCGCGCGAGCGCCTCGACGAGAAGGACCTCAAGGGGGCCCTGGCGATCTACGACGAGGTGCTGGCCGGGGCCGGCGACCGCGCGGACGTGCTCGTGGCGATCTCGGGCGATCTCGGTTCGACCGGTAACATCCCCCAGATCATCGAGATCATCGCCCCGCGCTACGACGCGCTGCGCCATGGCTCCGCGATCGGGATCAACCTGCTCCAGGCCTATCTGGCCGTCGGCGACGCCGACGCGGCGCAGCACGTGCTCGACATCCTCTTTGGCCTCAAGCGCCCGGAGCTGGAGGACCGTCTCCATGGGTTTTCCAATGCGATCGCGGAGCTCATCACCGGGGGCGCCGTGCAGGGCATGCCGCGGTTCGACCCCATCGCGGGGGCGCCGCGGCCCGTCGGGCTGGCCATTGTCACGCTCAGCAGGCCCGTGTGGGCCTACGGCCTCGAGTCGATCGAGGAGATACTCCCGAAGAAGGACGGGCGGCTGCGCCGCGTGGCGTTCGCCCAGTTCTCGCTCCCCGGCGCGTACGTCGACGTCGAGTCGGCGATGAGGCAGCCCGAGGATGAGCTCGGGCGGCTGTCGCGCGCGCTCCCCCTCTGGCTCGCCGAGACGTTCTACTTCTCGACCCTGTATTCCTCCGTCGCCGCGCTGGGCTGCTACCACGCGGCCGATGGAGCCCGGCGCCCGGCGATATTCCCGACGGACTGGACCGAGGAGAACCTCCGGCAGCTCTGCGACACGGCCACCGACGGCCTGGATTACGTCTTCACGGGCTCGCTCCGTTGCGAAAGCGGGGAGTTCGCCCTCGTCATGCGGGTCTGGGAGATGAAGAAGTTCCGGGAGCGCAAGCAGATCTCGGTCCGATGGACGGCGGCGACCGCGGACGCGGAGCTTGCGAAGCTCCACGAGTTCATCCGTGCATTCATGGAGTGGGCCCCCTACCCCGAGGGCGTGGGGATCCCCTACTCCGCGCCGTCGGCCCCGACGGCGTGGCTCGAGGCGCTTGGGGCCCTGCTGAGCCTGTTCCTCCTCGAGAAGGAGCTCTTCCCGCGTGAGCAGCTCCCGGAGTTCGCGCCCATCTTCGACGCATTCGCGCCGCACGCATTCAGCCCGCCTGCCTCGTCGCTGGCCTGGATTTCACTTCGCTCCCGGGCAACGTCGCTCGGCCTCGTTCCGAGCATGGCCGAGGTTCTCCTGAGCCGCCACCCGGCGGTCGTCCGCGCCCGCAAGCTGCTCAACGCCTGATCGCGGCGCCGATTTCGGACCGCCCGTCATGCATCCGTCCACCTCCGACCTTCGCATCAGCGCGACGAGGCCGCTCCTCGCCCCCGCCGTCCTCGAGGAGGAATGCCCCCTGGACGATGCCGGTTCGCTCCGCATCGCCCGGGCTCGGCGGGACATCGCCTCCATCATGTCGGGGGCGGACGACAGGCTGCTCGTGGTGGTCGGCCCATGCTCCATCCACGACCCCGCGGCGGCGGTGGAGTTCGCGGGGCTCCTTCGCGCGGCGGCGGACCGGCATCCGGGCGACCTCCTGGTCGCCATGCGCGTCTATTTCGAGAAGCCCCGGACCGTCGTCGGCTGGAAAGGCCTGATCAACGACCCGGACCTGGACGAGACCTTCCACATCAACAAGGGGCTGCGCCTTGCGAGGAAGCTCATGGTGGACATCACGGCCGCGGGCCTTCCGATCGCGACCGAGTTCCTCGACACGACGCTCGGGCAGTACTATGCGGACCTGGTGAGCTGGGGCGCGATCGGTGCCCGCACGGTTGAAAGCCAGGTGCACCGCGAGCTGGCCTCGGGCCTCTCGATGCCCGTCGGGTTCAAGAACCGGACGGACGGGGACGTCCAGGTTGCGGTCGATGCGATCCGGTCGGCGCGCCACGCCCACTGCTTCCCGTCGCTCACCCGGGAAGGGGCGCCGGCCTGCATGCAGACGACGGGAAACGAGGACACGCATCTCGTCCTGCGGGGCGGGTCGCGGGGCCCGAACTATTCCGCGGAGGACGTGCGAGCCGCCGTCGAGATGCTGTCGGCGAACGGGCTCCCGCCGCATCTCATGGTGGATTGCAGCCACGCCAACAGCGGGAAGGATCCCGAGCGACAGTCGGCGGTGGCGGCCGATCTCGCGGGGCGCATCGCGGCCGGCGACCGGTCCGTCGCGGGGGTGATGATGGAGAGCAACCTCCTTGGCGGTTCGCAGGACTTCCGCGCCATTTCGCTCGTGCATGGACGAAGCGTCACGGATGCGTGCCTCGCGTGGGAGAAGACGCTCCCGGCGATCGCACGGCTGGCCGGCGCCGTGGGCGCCCGGCGCAAGGCCCGGGCCTGAGGGGCCGCGGGGTCCCCTGCTAGCTCGCCGGCGGATCAGCCGGGACGGCGGGCGGAGCCTCGGTCACGGATTCCGGAGGCGCCTCCCCGTCCCCGGCCTCCTTCTTCGGTCGCGGGTGGCGATTCCCTTTCCCATCCTGGTCCCCATCGTCCGCGCTGGAATACTTTGACGCCTTTGCATTCAGCCAGAGCTCGCCCTTGCCGTTCAGGTTGAGCCAGAAAATCTGGCCGGCGTGCTCGGCAAATGCCGGTTTCTCGCGGGTTTTCTCGGGGACCCGCAGGCCCGACGAGACCAGGGCGCCGAGAAGCTCGTCAACCGACTTGCCCAGTTCGCCCGCGAGGCGCTCCACCGGCGCCGCGAGTCCCCCCGTCTTGGTCTCCTTGAGAAGGAGCCGGACGGCGGCAAGCACGTTGCCCGGCGCGGGAGAGGCAGAATCGGACGGCGGCTGCGCGCCGGCTGTCTCATCCCCGCGCTTCTCGCGGGCGTTGATCCAGATCCCCCCGCGCTGGTCCATGTTGAGCCACCATAGTTCGCTCCCGATTTCCAGGTGTGCGGGCGGGTCGCCGGCGGAGCCCGGCGTAGCGAGCCCCATCGCGTTGAAGGCCTCGACGAGCGCGCTCTCGCTGCACTTGAGCGCGCGCGAGAGGAAGCTGATGCTGCCCGAGCCGCCCGGCTCGCGGCGGTTTCGGCGCATCTGCGGCCTGATCCGCCCCAGCAGGGCGTCGCCGGTGGGAAGCGGCGCGGCGGGTGCGCCCGGATCCTGTTCCGCGTCCTCCCTCCTGGCCCTGGGCTTGCGTTCCTCCTGCTGGCCGCCGGGCTCCTCCCCCACGGGGGCCTCCGCCGGCTCGACCCGGGCCCCCTGGACGGTTCGGAAGACGGGGCGGGACTTCTCCTTCGTGTTGACCCAGAGCTCGCCGCGCCGGTTGACGTTCACCCAGTAAAGATCGCCATCGTAGTCCACGTAGACGGGCTTGGCATTCTCGTCTTCGGGGACCTCCAGGCCGCACTCCTTGAGCGCCCCGATCACGTCGTGCTCGGAGATGTCCCACTTCTTGGCGAGGTAGTCGACTCCGACCGAAAGTCCCGGGCCGCGCTGGTTCCTTCGAAGATGGGGTCGCATGGCCTCGAAGAAGGTCGGCAGCTCGTCCTCGGCGCCCAGCTTGTCCCATTCATCCTCGGGTGCGTCCCCCTCGGGGGCATCGGGATCGGAGTCACGCTCCGTGTCGCGAAGCCGCCTCAGCCCGTCCTGCTCGCGCCCTCCCTCCTCCGTGGGCGCCTCGGCCGGGGCGGGGGCCGACGCGGCCGTCGCGCTCCGGAACTTCGCCTCGAACTCCACGCGGAGCTTCTCCGCCTCGGTCCGCGCGGCCGCAGCCGCCGCGTCCTCCAGGGTCCAGTCGCGCTGCGTCGAGCGCCTCGCAAGCCCGGAAAACGCCAGGGGATTGTCGGGCTGCCCGCGAAACTCGACGATCTCCCACTCGTCCGTGCCGAGTTGGTTGAGGAATGATTCGAGCAGCGCCGGCGTGGCAAAGCCCCCTTTGCCGCTTGAGATTACCTTATATTCCCAGACTGCCATAATTGTCGTGAGGGTAAGACATCCCAAATGGCGGCCCTGTTGCCGAGACTATTCTTGGCGGGGCGTCAGATTGCCCTTCAAGCGGCGGATTGAAAACAGGGGCCGACCCTGCCCCAATCCACCGCCATGCAACGCGTCGACCAGCTCCTCGCCAGCCTGGGTTACGGCACGCGGTCCGAGGTCCGGGAGTGGCTCGGGACCGGCCGCGTGACGGTGCGGGGCGCCCCGATGGCCGACCCCGGCGAGCGGGCGGACCCTCACGACGTCAGGATCGATGGCGAGCCGCTGGATCACCCCGGGGAGATCCTGCTCCTGCTCAACAAGCCGGCCGGCCTCGTATGCTCGCATGACACCGCGGAGGGGCCGAGCGTGTATGGGCTGCTCCCGGCGCGCTGGCAGCGGAGGAACCCGCCGGTGACGAGCGTGGGCCGCCTCGACAAGGAGACGACCGGGCTCCTGCTGCTGACCGACCGGGGCGAGATCGTGCACCGGCTGACCTCGCCAAGGCACAAGGTGCCCAAGGTCTATCGCGCGACGCTCGACCGGGAGCTCCCGCCCGGGACGGAGGATATCTTCGCGAGCGGCAGGTTCATGCTTCCGGGGGACAAAAAGCCATGCGCGCCTGCCGCACTGCGCAGCATCGGCGAGCGGGTGGCGGAGCTCGTCATCACCGAGGGGCGCTATCGCCAGGTCCGGAGGATGTTCGCCGGCCTGGGTTGCGAAGTGCTGGCGCTCCATCGCGCGCGCTTCGGGGACCTTGAGCTGGGGGACCTTGGCCCGGGCCAATGGATTGAATTGCCGGTCAATTACTTCGACAGGCAATGAACCCGTCCGAGCCGGGCCCGCGGCACCGATCGTCGCGTGCCCCCCGGTCTCACAACGCTTGCAATTCTTGATGATTAGGCACCTAATCATCTCTCCACGAATGTACAAAGTCATTTCTGAGACGGTTCGCATGCAGGGATGGGCGATGGTCGCCGGGGCCCTGTTCGCGCTGGCATTTGCCCCGCCCGCATGGGCGCAGGAGCCGTCCGCGGGGCCGCTGACGCTTGCGCAGGCCATCGACACGGTCCTCGCCCGGTACCCATCGATCGACGCCGCGCGTTCCGCCATCGATGCCGCGCGCGCCCGCACGATGCAGTCCAACGCGGACCGGCTTCCCCAGGTGAGCGGCCAGGCGGGCTACACCTATAATTCGCTGCGTCCCTACGTGGCCTTCTCGTTTCCCGGCGGACCAAGCGGCGCGATCTACGAGAACGTCCAGGACGCCTACGGGCTGAGCGTCACGGCGAGGCAGCTGCTCACGGACTTCGGCCGGACCGACAAGATCGTGGAGATGGCGCGCTCCGGCCAGATCACGGCGAAGGACGCGCTTGAGGACACGGAGCACCAGCTCGGCTATCAGGTGATCCAGTCGTTCTACGGCGTCCTGCTCCTGCGCAGTTCCGCCGATGTCGCCCGGGAGGAAATCGGCGCCCTGGAGGAGGCCCTCCGCATCTCGCAGAGGAAATTCGGGGCGGGCAGCGCGACAAAGTTCGATGTCCTGACCACCCAGGTCCGCCTGGCCAACGCCCGGAACCACCTCACCGACACGCTCGCCTCGCTCGAGAAGCAGGAGAACGGCCTCCGCCAGCTGCTTGGGAGGCAGCTCGGCATGCCGCTCGACATCGCGGGGGATTTTGATGCGGATGCGGCGGCCATACCCGAGACGGTCGCAATCTCGGACGGCCTGCACAACCGGCCCGAGATGAAGCTTGCGCGCGACGATGAGCAGACGTCGCGCCTGAAGCTGGACGCGGCCGACCGCGGCAACCGGCCGTCGCTCGACGCACAGGTGACCGGCGGCGTCGAGAACGGGGTTGTGCCCAACCTTTACGACAACAGGGGATACGTCACCGCGGGCCTGTCCCTGGAGGTGCCGATCTTCACGGGACGGCGGGTGACGGGGGACCGCATCGAGGCGGACGCCGGAGTCCGGTCGGCGCAGGCGCGCGAACGCGAGCTCAGCGAGACGATAACGACGGATGTCGCGAACGCCTATGCGGACCTGAACGCGGCGAAGGCGAGGCTGGGCAGCGCCGACACGCTCGTGGCCCAGGCGAAGGAGGCGCAGGCCCTCGCGCAGACCCGCTATGCCAACGGCGTCATAACGAACTTCGAGCTGCTGGACGCGCAGAGCACGCTCCGGTCGGCCGAATTGGGGCGCCTGCAGGCACGCTACGACTGCGTCCTCGCGCGGCAGGCGGTCGCCCGCGCCGCCGGCGTTGCGCCGCAGCCGTAACCGTCGCCCGGGAGGGGACGGGAATTCCGGGGCCGGTCGATTCCCTCGGCGAGGCGCCGCGATTGACGAAGCCGGGCGCCCATGATGTCGTCGGCGCATGTACACGATCATTGGCGGAGACGGGAAGGAGTACGGCCCCGTTTCGGCCGAACAGGTCCGGGCGTGGGTCGCCGGGGGGCGGGCGAATCCGGAGACAAAGATCAAGGCGCATGGAACCGATGAATGGAGGCGAGTCGCGGATTTCCCCGAATTGACGGGGACGGGCGTCGCGGCCGCCCCTCCGCCCATGGGCGCGGTCGCCGGCGGCGGGGCGCGCACGCTGGACGTCTTCAGCTGCTACGAGCGCAGCTGGAGGCTCCTGAAGTCCAACTTCTGGCCGTTGGTTGGCGTGAGCGCGCTCATGGCGGTGATTCTTGCCGTCCTGGGATCCCGCTTCCTGGGATTGAAATATTTCAGTCCCCTCTTTGGAGGGGTCATAACCGGCGGGTGGTATTATTACATCCTGCTCAAGATCCGCGGCCAGCCGACGACGATCGGCGACGCCTTCGCCGGATTCACCAGGGCCTTCCTCCCCCTGGTCGCGACGGGATTCCTGGTCGCGCTCTTCGTGGTGGTCGGGCTGTGCCTCCTGATCCTGCCGGGAATCTACCTGATAGTGGCCTATGCGTTCGCCTACATACTGGCCACCGACAAGCGCCTTGGAATCTGGGAATCCATGGAGACGAGCCGGCGCGTGATCACGGGGCAATGGTGGCGTGTCCTCGGACTCGCGCTTCTCGGCGTCCTGTTCATATTTCTCGGCATCATCGCGCTCGGGGTGGGCATTTTCGTCGCGATTCCCTTGGTTTACGGGGCGTTCGCCTACGCCTACGAGGACCTCTGCGGCTGAGCGCAGCGGGGATGGAGGGGCGATGGGCCGATCGTCCGCCGGCGCGTCATTCCTTCCTGTTCCTGCAGAACAGCGCGTCGAGCGAGATCTTGCCGGGACCGAAGGCAAAGACGATGACGGCCGCGAAAAGGAAGAGAAACGGGTCGGCACCCAGGAACTTGTCGGGATTGCTGAAGATCGCTCGGAGCGCCTCCCTTTCCGCCGTCGCGTAGGCGACGCACATGATGCCGATCAGTGCGAGCGCCGCGAAGCGCGTGAAGAGGCCCGCCAGGAGCAGCAGCCCGCACACGCACTGGATCACGGCCGCAATGATCGCGTTCGCCCTGGGCATCGGAATGTTAAGGGTCGCGAAATACGAGGCCACCTTGTCCAGGTTCTGAAGCTTTCCCTTGCCATCGATGAAAAACTGCCAGCCCCAGTAGAGCCGGATCACGAGGAGGAGCGGGCTTTGCAGGAACTTGCCGATTGTCGCAAGGAGGGCGTGGAGCTTGGAGAGGAGGGTCATGGGGGGGGGTTGAGGCAACCGTGGGGCGGGATATGGAGTCAGGATGCGGCCCGGCGCCGTTTATTCCCGGGGGCGCAGAACCAGCCCAGCGCCATCCACGACGTGAACCAGTCCCTGACCTGCGCCGGCCTGACCCTTGGGCCCGCCGCCGCGATCGCCCGCGAAAGCGTAAGGCCGCGGGCCAGCGACTCGAGGATCCGGAACGCCGCGGGATCGAGGCGCTTGTAAAAGAGGCGGTTGTTGTGCCGATGCACGGCGACCCAGGTCCGCCTGGGGCGCGGCAGCGCGGTGCGCCTGGATTTCCGGTGGACGGCCGCGACCGCGTCGGGGGTGTTGCTGGCCTCCGAGCGAAGGGCGTCGCGGCGCTTGAGGGCAAGCACGTACGTGTCGACGGGATATCGGAGCGCGAGAAGCGTGACGTACGGCTGCAGCCCGAGCCGGAGGCGGGAGGGCCGCGTGCGCGCGAACTGCGAGGCGGCGATCACCGGCCGCGACTCACCGTCGAACGCGACCGTCTGAGCCCACTGGAACCGGGCGATCTCGGCGGCAAGCGCGGTCCGCGGCGCCGTGAGCCGCGGCTTCTCAAGGATGAACTGACCCAGCCGCGAGCAGAGGTCGCGCAGCGTGAACGAGCTCGAGGGATACCGCGCCAGGTAGGCCTGGGACAGGCGCATGAAGGTGCGCTCGCCAAGGGCCGCGACGAGGCCCGGGCAGTCGTCCCGGATGGCGTCGTAAAGCCGAAACCAGTACATCCTGCTGTAGAGCTGCAGCCGCTCGAACGACGTCAGCCGGTCGTTCGGCTTTATGAACTCCGAGGCGACCTCGTCCATGGGCCGGCCGTCGATCCACCTCGGCTGGAGCTTGTCGTCGGAGGTGAGCGGCCTGACGAGGGCGGATGCCATCATCCTCTGGAACGTCCTCAGGTCCTCCGTGGACGCGATGCGGGAGGGGGCGTGCTTGGGGGGGCTCTTCACACCGCGGCCTTTTTCGCGCCGTCGATGAATTCGTTCGCCTTCAGGGCCTCGTCGTGGACCTCGTCGAACGAGGGAATCTTGTCGTCCCATTCGAGCAGGGTCGCCGTGACGCCGCACAGGCGGGTCGCGTGCGCGTAGAGCTTCCAGACCGGGTCGAGCACCGGGTGATCGTGGGTGTCGAGAATGTACTTCTCGAACTTTGTGTGACCGGCGACGTGCATCTGGCCCACGCGGTGGTGCGGGACGTTGTTCACGTAGTCGTAGGGATTGAAATCGTGGTTCTTCGATGAGACGTATATGTTGTTGACGTCAAGCAGGATGCCGCAGTCGGCGAGCTCCACCACCTCCGTCAGGAATTCCCACTCGGTCATTTCCGAGACGTGGAACTCGGCGTAGCTGCTCACGTTCTCAACGCAGATGGGAACCTCGAGCGTGTCGCGGATCTGCCGGATCTTCTCCGCGGTCCGGCGCGCGGCCGCAAACGTGTACGGCATCGGCAGGAGATCGTGGGTGTAGGCGCCGTCGACGCTTCCCCAGCAGAGGTGGTCGGAAACCCAGGGGGTCTTCGTCCGCTTCACGAGGGCCTTCAGGCGCCTCAGGTGCGTGCGGTCCGGCTTGTCCGCGGAGCCGAAATACATCGAGACCCCGTGCTGCACCACGCGGTACTGCTCCAGGATCCTGTCGAGAAGCTCGAGGGGCCTGCCCCCATCGACCATGAAGTTCTCGGAGATGATCTCAAACCAGTCGACGACCGGCTTCTTGGACAGGATGTGCGCGTAATGCGGAACCCTCAGGCCGATGCCAATGCCGTAGTCCGAATGTCCGTTGAATCGGTTGGCGGGCACGGAAAAAAAACGCGGCCGGCCATCGGCCGGCCGCGTTGCTCAAAAAGTGCTGATGCTGACGGGACTAAGCCGACCCGATCAGGTCGACTTGTTCGTGTTGCAGCCGCCCTTGCCCTTGCAGGAGTTCTGGCCCTTGCAGCCGTTGTCTGAAGCCTTGCAGCCGCCAAGGCCCTTGCAGGTGTTCTGGCCCTTGCAGTCGTGCTTGCCCGCGTCCTTGGACGACGAGTCGCCGCTGCCGGCTTTGTCATCGGCGAAGGCGCGAGTGGCCAGGGACCCAGCATAGAGCCCGGCGAAGGCCGCGGCGGTGACGATGAAACGTGTCGATTTTGTCATGACAGATTTGGATTTTGGTTTACCGAGAAAGACCGTCGTGGGGCGGCACCATGCCGTCCCGCGCGGTCGGGGATATGAGGAACTACGCTCAGGAATATTCCCCGGATGCCAGCAAAAAACAACGCCAATGGCGCGGAGGGGCCTTTCTACCACGAAAAAGTCACAGGATCCGGTCGGTCATCGCCCCGCCCTTCTCGAAGACGGCGAGATTTGCAAGGAAATGGCGGACAAGCTCGAGGTTCACGCTGTCGCGGCCCCCCGCGGTGTGGGGGGTGATGAAGCAGTTCGGCGCCGACCAGAGGGGATGGCTCGGCGGAAGCGGCTCGGGAACCGTCACATCCAGGTAGGCCGCGCCGATCCTGCCCGACTGGAGGCCCGCGATGAGCGCGTCCTGATCCACGGTCGCCCCGCGGCCCACGTTGTAGAACCGGGCTCCGGGCCTGAAGCAGGCGATCCGCCGCGCGTTGACGTAATTCCTTGTCGCCTCGTTCTCGGGAAGGACGTCGACGACATGGTCGGCCTCCGCCAGGACCTTCGTCAGGTTCGCCTCGGGGACGACATGGACCCCGGGCTCGCTGTGGATCTGCCGCCTGACGGCATAGATCTTCCCCCCGAACGGCCCCAGCAGCGTCGCCAGGCGCCGGCCGATCGAGCCGAATCCAAGCATGACGACCGTCCTTCCGGTCAGCAGGCGCGATTCGGCGCGCCTCTCGTTGTACGGCCATCCCCGGTCTCTCAGCTGGCCCGCATACGACGGAAGAAGCTGCCGCCCAAGCGCGAGGATCATGGCAAGCACGTGCTCGGCACACGCGTCCGCATAGACCTGCGAGGCGTTGGTGAACAGGGTTCCCCTCGAGCGGATCCCCTCCCTGAAGGCATCGGTGTCGTACCGCGTGTAGCCGGCGCTCGAGACCTCGATCCAGCGGAGGCTCCTGCTTTCGAGGCAGTCGGCGGGATCCGGCTGGCCGAACGCGACGTCCGCCTCCGACAGCGCCGGGTCCCGCTGCCCGGCCGTGAGGACGGACCGGTTCCTCTTGTCGGAGAGCACGAGGCTGTGAGCCCGCAGGCCCTCCGCCAGGAGGCTCATTCCCTCCGGCCCGAAGTCGGCGTTGCACCAGATTCTCACGGCCCGATCGGATTCACGGTGACCCGGTGCGGGTCCGCGGCGCTCGCGAGGGTCACGACGTAATGGTTAACGTTGGCGTACCTGACCTTCCCGCCGTACGAGACGCGGGCCTCGATGTTGAGCCCCCGCCTCAGGAGATCGTCCTCGGCCCTGTACACGACGCGGAACTCGACCGACTCCGCCCCGGAGCCGCGCACGGTCTGGGCGCCGAGCACCTGGGGGGGCATGCCGGTGTTCGAGGCGTCGACGACTCGCACGGCTATTGTCGCGTCGGGCGGGAGCGTCGCCCCGTCGCTCAACTCGACCCGGCCCGTGAGGACGCGGCCGGGGTCGCCCTCGGGCGTCAGGTCGAGCTGCCCGCATCCCGCGAGCGCGAGCGCGGCTGCAGCGGCAAGGATGGCCATCGGGGTCTTCAAGGAAGGTACTTTGTTGTCATCACCTGGTCGACGGTGAGGCGGCCCTTGGGGAGGATACCCAGGTCCTCAAGCTGGCGGATCTGGAGCGCGAAACGCTCGGGAGTGATCCGGCCCGTCAGCGAATCGTCCGTCGCCTTCCGCCCGATCGCAAGCCTCTCATCGACGACCATCTTGCGCGAGAATGCGAGGAAGTCGTCCGTGTCGTTCGGATTGAGCTGCTTCATCAGTGCATGGGCGGGCGCCGGGTCCCCCTCCAGGTAGTCCTTCCACCCGCGGATGTAGGCGGCCAGGAATGCGCGGACCCGCGCCGGATTGGCCTCCGCCCACGGGCGGTTGGCCACCAGCACGGTGTAGGCGTCGAAGCCCGCGTCCCAGGCATACAGGAACTTGGGGTACTTCGCGCCGCCCTTCACGATGTAATAGGGCTCGGCGGTGTAGAACCCCTGCTGGATGAAATTGGGGTCGGCGATGAAATTGCCGACCGCGAAGTTCTGGGGGATGATGTTGAAATTGACGTGGTACTTGGCCCTCAGGTACGGGAGGAAGGCCCATTCGGGACGGGCCATGATGGTCTTTCCATCCAGGTCCTCGAAACGCTTCACGGGATTGTCGGCGTGGAGCATGAGCACCGAAGGGTCGTTCTGGAAGACGGCGCCGATCTGGATGAGGGGAAGCCCCTGGGAGATCGCGAGGAGCGTGTTGGTGCTGTCCGACTGGCCTATGTCCGCCTTTCCCGTCGCGAGCTTCTGCATCACGAACGCATTCGGTCCGCCCTGGATCACGGTCACGTCGAGGCCGGCCTCGCGGAAATAGCCCTTCGCGAGGGCCTGGTAGATCCCGCCGTGCTCGGGCTCGGCGACCCAGTCCAGCTGGACCGTCATCTTGAATGGCGCCGCGGACTCGGGCGCGGCCGCCGGCTGCCTGGAGCAGCCTGCGCAGAGAAGCGCGATGCCGGCCGCCGCCAGGGTGATCGATCTAAGGGGCCTCATGCGATTGAAGTCCCTAATGGGGGGGCATGCCGCCCGCAACAGCGCAGTGCTCGCGCGCCGGGCATTCTTTGTGCTCAATCCCGGCCCGATGACATCAAGACACGCGACCGCGGCCCTGCTGTGCGCCCTCGCCGCGTCGGGAACGGCCTGGGCCCTCGACCTGCACCGCGAGAGAAGCTCCCCGGACGATCTCGCGTTGACCGGGAGCCTGGCCGGCGTGCCCGCCGGCGAGACGCGCTATGCGCGCTGGTCCGAGCTCCGCGCGCTGCCGACCGCCGAGCTGAAGCTGGACGGGGAATTTGTGAAGGGACCCCAGTCCCTGACGGTCGTGTTCCTCTCCGACCTTTGGAAGGCGCTCCCGGTCGCTCCCGGCTCGGACACGATCCTGGCGACGTGCGAGGACGGCTACACTTCGGTGTTCACGCCCGGCTTCATCTCAACGTATCGCCCGTTCCTCGTCCTCGAGATCAACGGCAAGGGACCGCGGGACTGGCCCCCGAAGGGCCTCGACTACAATCCCGGCCCCTACGTCATAACGGTCTCGGCGGAGCTCGTGCCCGCGGTTGCAAGGTACAGGGACGTCGAGCACAAGAAGCCCTGGGGCGTCACGACGCTCGAGGTCGCGTCCTATGCCGACCGCTTCAAGCCGGTCTTTTCGGGCGTGTGGGCCTCGCTTTCGCCGGCCACCAGCGATGGCCGGGAAATATGGATAAACTCCTGCGCCAGCTGCCATGAGGGGCCGTTGGGCATCTTTGGGGGCACCAAGGCGGCCCGGCCCTTCCAGGTCATCGCCGCCTACGCGGCTTTCGACCGGCCCTTCTTCATGAATTACGTGAGGGATCCCAATTCGCTCGTGCCGTGCGCGAAGATGGAGCCCCACCCCCATTACACCGACGCGGAGCTGGCCGGCCTGATCGCCTTCATCACCGCGGGGCGGCAATGACCCGGGACCCCGGGATACGGGCAGGTCAGGCATGAAAAAGGGGCCTCAAGGGGCCCCTTTTTCCGAAGGCTCGAGGCCCGTCCGTCAGAAGTGGTATCGGAAGGTGACCGAGGCGGTGATCGGCGGCCGGACGTAGATCGTGTCGTTGCCGGCAAAGCTCACGTCGATCGGGTCGAGCAGCCTCTGGTTGAGCAGGTTCTTGATGTTGAGGCGCACGTCCCATTTCCTCGTGCCGTAGAAAAGGTAGCCGTCCCATTCGGCCTCGGTCGGGATGTGGAGGGTCTCCTGGTCGTTGGCATACTGCTTGCCCTGGATCTGGGGGCCGATGCCGGCTCCCCAGCCCATTGGGCTGGTGTACACCACGAAGAAGTTGGCCTGGATCTGGGGGATGCCCGGGGCGCGCATCTTGCCCGTTGGGGGCACGTATCCCGTGAAGTTCGGCTCGCCATAGCCGGTGCCGGGCTTTCCGTCCACGACGTAGTCCGTGTTGTAGCTGTCCAGATAGTTGCCGGTCTCCTGGAAGAAGTAATCCCCGAAAACCGTCGCATCCTGGTAGGTGAAGTTTCCGTTGACCGTCCATTGCTTCGAGGGCTGGAACACCGCGTCGACCTCGATGCCCTCGTCCTTGATCTTGTCCAGCGCCCCGCCGATCTGCGTGCCGAGCTTCGTCTGCTGGAATCCGGCGATGCTGAAATAGAGCGTGTTGTGGAGGAGGCTCTCCTTGAAGCCCACCTCGTAGAGGGTGCTCAACGCGGACAACGAGAGGTTCAGCGACTGCGCGAGGTTGGTGGACGTGGCGCTGACGTCCAGGCCGCCGAAATTCGAGGTGCCGAGGATCGCGTCGGCGCGGTCATAGGTCGCATACAGGGAGGACGTGTCGGTGAGCTTGTAGGAAAGGCTCAGGAAATAGGACTCGTCCTCCTTGGTCCCGCTGATGTTGTAGCCGAGGTAGGTCGAATGGTTGTCGCCGCCCTCGTCCACGTAAAGCGGGCTGGATTGGCCGCGCGGGATGTAGATCGGCGTCGCGAGCGGGTAGTAGGTGAAGTAGGCGTAGTAGCCGTCCTCGATGACCGGCGGCGTGGAATCGGTCGCATCGATATGGTCCCAGCGGAAGCCCGGCGTGATCGAGAACTTGTCGGTGATCTTGATCACATCCTGCGCGAACAGCGCAGAGTCGTAGATGTAGGACCACTGGTCGCCGGAGGGTGCGCCCTCGTCCGGGTCGCTTGCGTTCGCGGAAAAGCCGGGGGCACCGGGGATCGAGGCGCCGCCGCCCCACGTGTTTCCCTCGCGGACGTACCCCGGATAGAATATGCCGGCCGCAGACTGGCTCAGGTCGTAGTCCGAGAAGGGCTCCGTCGTGAAGTCCTGGTAGGAGATCAGCCATGAGTAGCGGAAGTCGGCGCCCACGATGATATGGTTCTCCACCGGGCCTATGTTGAAGATGTTGTGGTATTCGAGACGGTCCTGGATCGCCTCGTCGCGCGGCACATACTCGTCATACCCGTAGGTCTCGAACTTGTCCGACCTTCCCAAGGAAAAGAGCGAGCGGTTGACGAGGAAGGAATCGGGCGTGAGATCGAGCGTCGCCTTGAGCTGCGCCTGGAAGAGCTTCGAGCGGGCGGTGTCGTTGGGCCCGATGAGCGCGGCCGTCCACGGAAGCTTCACGACGTGGGCCGTGGCCGTGTCGACGGTGGAATACGAGCCGTCGGCATAGGTGCCATACGTCCCCGCCGGGTCGCCCGGGTTTGCGATGTCGTAGCCGTAACCGGCGTTCGGGCCCGACGTCACCGGCGATGCGGGACCGGCCACATAGGTGCCGTGGTCGATGAACTGCTGGGTCACCCGGTTGACGCCCGTGTTCTCGTTGGTCCGGTCCGAGTACATCTGGAACCAGCCGTCGAACCTCAGGTTCTTGGTGAGCTTGTAGGCCATGGAGGCGAACAAGTCCTGGGTGGAGTTGTGGAGGTTCTCGTAGTACCCATCCCCCCAGCGCTCCAGGTAGCTGACCCGATAGGCAAAGTTGTCGCTCAGCGGGCCGCCAAAATCCAGCGTGACCTCGGGGTTGGAATAGGCGTGCCCGCTCGACCAATATCCGAGCGTGGCGTCGACTTCGCCGTGGAAGCTGTCGAAATAGGGCTGCTTCATGACCAGGTCCACGTAGCCGCCGGCACCTTCGCCCTGCGGACCGTAGACGGCCGAACCCGGGCCCTTGACGATATCCATCGCCTCGACCCCGTTGAAGCTCGGCGGCGTGCTGTTGCGCGAGAACATCGACAGCTGGCCGTCGACGTAGACCTCGCTCAGGTCCCCGCGGATGAACGGGACGCCGGGAATGCCGTACTGGGCCGCCGAGTAGACGCCCGGGGCAAATTGGCCGAAATCCATCGCGTTCTTCACCATGCGATCCTTGAGCCACGCCTCGTTCACGCTCGATACCGAGCGGGGAATGTCGATGATGCTGGTGGCATCCCCCATGACGTCGCCCACCGGTCGCACCGTCGGAAGGACCTGCTCGGTGAGCGGAACGTCGCTCACCGTGTATTTTTCAAGGGTGGTGACCTGATCGGCCGGCGCGGCGCTCGTGCTTGAAGTGGTGGTGGTGGTCGTCGTGGTGGTCGCGGGCGGGGGATTTGCGGGGGGCGGCGTCGAGGACTGCGCGTGCAATCCGGCGCAGAGTATGCCGGCCGTGCAGAGAAGGACCGTGCTTTTAAGGATAGTTTTCGTGGGAATCAGGTTTATCATTTCGGTGTTTTGTGGGTATCGGTTGGTTCGTTTCAAGCACCCGCCATGCCACGCCTCCATCTACGGTTTCGACTCTCGTAATTACATGGTTATTAATATCATATGAGTTTCTAGTGAGCCCCCGATTGCAGGTCTGGCGGCATAAAATCAAAACGAACAAATTTATCCACGGGGAGCAATTCCGGAATGAGCTTCAACTGGAGAAGATCGTCGACCTGCTCCTGCATCCGCCGGCGCGTCATCAATCCGGGACGCTCCCCGAGATCGGCCCTGCCGGCCACGATGTGGTAGTCGCGCAGCGCCTTGATCGAGTAGTCCATGAACTCCCCCGGCATGTTCTCGTTGGCCTTCGAGATGAGCGCCTTCGCCGGCGACGGGTCGCCGTTCATGAAATCATCCCAGCCCCGGAGGGAGGCGGCGACGAACGCGCGCACCTCCGCCGGGTGTTCGCGGAGGTAGCGCTGCGTCGTGTAGATGACCCGGTACGGGTTGAAGCCGGAGTCGGACATCAGGAGCGTGCGCGGATGGCCCCCGTTCTTCCGCACGAAATAGGGCTCGTTCGTGACGAAGCACTGCTGGATGAAATCCTTGTCCGCCATGAACTGAGCGATCCCGAAGTTCGAGGGGATCAGCCGGAAATCGATGTGGTAGTGGAGCTTGATGTAGTCGATCCAGTTCGAGCCGGCGACCCCCATGACGGTCCGGTTGTTGAGGTCGGCGAAGGTCCTGACCGGGCTTTCCTCGTGGACGAGGATGGCCTGGGGGTCGCGCTCCATGTAGACGCCGACAACCACGAAAGGCAGCCCCTTGGACACCCAGGCGATCATGTCGTCGCTCCGGCCCATCGCGAGGTCCACCTGGCCGGAAAGAACGATCTGCGAGACCGGAACGCCGGGACCGCCCGGCACGATGTCCACGTCGATCCCGGACTCCCTGTAAAATCCCCGGGCGACGGCCTGGTAGAAGCCGCCGTGCTCGGCCTGCGGGTACCAGTCCGTCTTGAAGCGGACCTTGGGGAGCGCGCCAACGGCCGCCGACGCCCCCGGCGCCGGCCCGGGCCTGGAGCAGCCCCCGAGGAGAGCCGCAAGGGCCGCCACCACGAGCGCAACGCGGCGCCGGAGGGTGCCGCGAGGATGCATCAAAGGTCCGCCTGGCTGAACGAGTCGTGCCATTTGTGGAGCGAGAGCCAGCTGAGCGCGATGACCCCCGCGACGAAGACGAACCCCAGGAGGCAGCTCACCGCCGCCGTCGCGAACAGGGCGGCCATCTGGAACTGCGAGCTGTAGATGATCGTGAGGAATCCCAGCCCGCCCTGCCCTCCCGCGGAGTTGCCCGCGTAGAAGTCGCCGACGATCGCCCCGATGGGGGCGAGGGTTCCCGCGATCCGCAGGCCCGTGAAGAAGTAGGGGAGCGCCGCGGGCACGCGCAGCAGGAAGATCTCCTGGCGCTTCGACGCCCTGCACATGCGGAAAAAGTCCACGAGGTTGCGGTCCGTGGAGATGAGGCCCTGGGTCGTGTTGACCACCATCGGGAAGAAGCAGATCAGGAAGGTGATGATCGTCACGCTCTTGAGCCCCGGCCCGACCCAGAGTATGAGGATCGGCGCCATCACGATGATCGGCGTCATCTGGAGGATCATCAGGTATGGGTAGAGGCTGGCGCGCACCAGCGGCGAGAGGGAGAGGAGGAGCGCCATCACGAAGCTCAGGGCCACAGCGGCGGCAAAGCCGAGGAGCGCGCCCTCGCCCGTGTTGAGCGCGGCGCCCCAGAGCGCCGGCCCCTTGTCGACGAGGGCCCGGGCGACCTCGTGCGGCGCCGGCAGCAGGAAACGCTGCTCGGAGCTCATTCCCAGGCAGACGGCGTACCATACGAGGATCACGGCGACGCCGGTCGCGAGCGGAAGGAGGCGCCGGACGATCCGCGGCAACCGGGCCCTGGTAGCCGGGGCGCTCATGGCTTGAGGCGCTCGACCGAGCGAAGGAGCTTCGAGCCCTCGGCGACGAGCCTCTGGTAGGCGGGCGACTGCCGCGTGTCCTCCGTCCTCGGGTACGGGAGATCCACCCTGAGCTCCGTGTGCACCCGTCCCGGGTTGGCGGACATGACGAGGATCCTGTTGGAGAGGAAAACGGCCTCGGCCACCGAATGCGTCACGAAGAACGCCGTCCACGCCAGCTGCTGGCGGATGCCGAGGAGCTCCTCGTTCAGGTGGTCGCGCGTCATCTCGTCGAGCGCCCCAAAAGGCTCGTCGAGGAGAAGGATCCGGGGCGACACGCTCAGCGCACGCGCGATCGACACCCGCATCTTCTGGCCGCCCGAGAGCTGGCGCGGGTAGTAGTCGGCACGGTCCGCGAGCCCGACGAGCGCGAGCGACTTCCTCGCGACCTCGGAGCGCTCCGCGCCGCCGGTCCCGTGGAGGCGGAGCGGCAGCTCGACATTCCGGGAGACGGTGAGCCACGGGAGCAGCGTCGGCTCCTGGAAGACGAAGGCGAGCTTCTCCAGGGCGCCGGACGGCCCCACGCCATCCACGACGATCCGGCCGGCCGAGATCGGGCTCAGCCCGGAGATGAGCTTCAGGATCGTGGACTTGCCGCAGCCGCTCGGCCCGATCAGCGTGATGAAGTCGCCGCGCTCCGCCGAGAAGCCGACCCTGTCGAGGATGAGCGGGCCGTCGCCGTAGCGCTTGTCGACGTCCTTGAGTTCTACGATGTGCGGTGGGTCCGCCTGCGTCATTTAAAGGCCGGCTCCCGGGCGAAGGGATTGATCGGGTAGGTCTTCATCTTTCCCGGGTTCAGCAGCGCCTGCGGGTCCACCTCCGCCTTAAACGCCCGCTTGTCCGCGATGTTCGGGTGGCGGCCCCCCTCCTCCAGGCGGCAGGTGTGGGGGTTCGCGATGAACACCCCGATCTCGTCGCAGCAGCGCAGGATCTCGTCCAGGCGCTCCTCCGACTTGAAGAAGACGAGCGGGATGCCGCCCGCCACGATCGAGTCCGGGTTCCTCGCGACCGCGTTTCCCCGCATCATCTTCGAATTGCCCGCCGTCCATTCCAGGTGAAAGAGGATCTCGCCTGGAAAGCGCCTCCGGAGCTCCGCAAACTGCTCGCGAAAGTTGGAGCCGAATCCCGACTGCACGTAGGTGATGGAGGGATCGGCCTTGATCGCCCAGAGCGTCGTGTGGTTCCAGGAGTAGTCCGTGAGGAACGGAGGCTTCGGCGGATCGCTCAGGGGCCTGCGGTAGGTGCAGTCGATGCCCGAGGCGGCGGCGCTCGCCACCGCCTCGTCGGCCTGGGCGCGGTCGATGAGCAGGAACGAGATCGAGTCGCCCGCGCGCAGGTGCTTGGCGAGCGGCTTGAAATACGAGGGGATCGGCCACTCGAACTGCGTGACGAGGCGCTTGCGCCACTCGACCCGGCGCGCCGCGGCGTCGGTCCAGTCCAGGAGCCTGTCCCAGCCGGGCGCGCTGAAGATCAGTTGGTCGTAATCGATCTTGGGCGCGAGGCGCATCTCCACCTCCACCATGAGGCCCGTGGTCCCGTAAGTGTGAAGCGCCTTCAGGCTTTCCTCCTCCTCGAGCCGGACCAGCCGCGGCTCCTCCTCGCAGGTCATCATCGTGACCGACTTCACGTTGCCGGGCGCGTTGATCCCGCCCCAGGTGATCGAGCCGACCCCGCCCGAGCCGCCGCACAGGAACCCCCCCATCGTGCACTTGACCCAGGTCGAGGGCATGCAGCGCAGCTCCCATCCGGACTTTCGCGCCTCCGCCTCTATCGTGCCGAGGCGGGCCCCCGCCTCGACGCGCGCGATGCCGCCATCAAGCGAGAGGATCCGGTCCAGGCGGGAAAAATCGATGACGACACCGCCATAGAGGGGAACGCATTGGCCGTAGTTTCCCGTGCCGGCCCCGCGCGGCGTCACCGGGACATGGGCGCGGCAGCACGCCGCGACCACCGCGCGGAGCTCGTCCATGCTTCCCGGCCGGGCCGCCATGTCCGCCCGCTTGTCGTCGAGCTGGCGCCTCAGCACCGGCGAGTACCAGTAGAAGTCCTTCGAGAGCGTCTCGAGGGCGTCGCCCCCGTCGATGAGATTCCCCGCGCCCACCAGGGCGCGCAGCTCCGACTTGAGTTCGTCCATCTGGGCGGCCATGTTGGGCAGGAAGCAAGAATGTTGCCATCGAAGCCGCCGCCGCAAGCCGGGGTTTCGGCTCCGGGGCCGCGGATCGATGGAGTCTTGCCGCGTCGCGCCGGCGGAGCATAGCCTGCGTTCCGCAGACTTCACCTTCGGCATGCTTCTACTCCAGAGGGCCCGCGTGCCCGCCGATGTTCTCCCCGATCCGATCGCCAGCCCGGCGCCGGATCCCCTCGAGCCGTCCGTGCTCTGCGACATCACGATAGAGGGATCGAAGATCTCATCCGTCGCCCGATCCACGGGTTCCGGCAGGGTGTCGAACGCCACCGACCTCGCCGGGGCCATGGTCTTCCCGGGTTTCGTCGACGCCCATGTCCATCTCGACAAGGCCCATACCTGGAACCGGGCCCCGAACCGGAGCGGGACGTTCCCGGAGGCCCTGGAGACGCTGGCCCGGGACAAGGTCAACTGGACGAGGGAGGATCTCCTTCGAAGGGCGGCCTTTGCGCTCGCGTGCGCATGGGAGCACGGGACGAGGGTGTTGCGCACCCATGTCGACACCTGGCTCCCGTGGGGCGAGGTGAACCACGCCGCGATGCACGAGCTGCGCGGCGAATGGAGCGGTCGCATCGCGCTGCAGACGGTGCCGCTCACCGGGATCGCCAATTATTCCGGGCCCGAGGGCGATGCCATCGCGGACCTCGCCATGAAATACGGGGCATGCGCCCTTGGGGGCTGGTCACCCATGACGACGGAACTCCCGCGCCAGCTGGACCGGCTTCTCGCGATCGCGAGGGACCGGGGAGTGGGGCTTGACCTCCACGTGGACGAGAACGGAAGGCCCGGGGAGGAGGTGCTGCGCACGGTGGCCGAGGCGGTGCTGCGCAACCGCTTCGGCAATCCCGTTGTCTGCGGCCACTGCTGCAGCCTCTCGGTCCAGCCGATCGAGAGGCAGCGCTCGACGATCGCCCTCGTCAGGGAGGCCGCGATCCGGGTGATCTCGCTTCCCCTGTGCAACCTCTACCTCCAGGACAGGCGCGGGCAGGAATTTCCGCGCACGCCCCAATGGAGGGGGCTCACCCTCATCCACGACCTGCTCGATGCCGGCGTGCCCCTCGCATGCGCGAGCGACAATGTCCGCGACGCGTTCCACGCCTACGGCGACTTCGACGCGGCGGAAGTCTACATCCAGAGCGTCCGGCTCGCGCACCTCGATTCCCGGCTGGGCGCCTCTGTGCGCGTCGTGACGTCCGCCGCGGCCGACATCGTCGGGCTTCCCGCCTCGGGGCGCGTCGCCCCGGGCGCCCCTGCGCAGCTGGTCGTGTTCCCGTCGCGCTCGTTCAGCGAATTCCTGAGCAGGCCGGCCCCGGGGCGGCGGCTCGTCGACGGCGAGACCATCCGGGAAGCGCGCCCGCCCGGGTTCGATGAGCTGAAATGATCGCCGTAAGCATCTGATTCAACGATTCCAATCCCATGACCCTCAGACTCTGCAAGATCACCACCACCGCCCTGTCGTTCCTGTACCTTCTGGTCGTCGTGTTCAACAACCTGACCGACCCCAATTCAAACTATCAGTTCGTCCGGCATGTGCTCAGCATGGACACCACCTTCCCCGGCAACACACTGATGTACCGCTCGATCCACGCGCCCTTCCTGCACAAGGCGTTCTACGCGACGATCATTGGCTGGGAGGCCCTCTGCTGTGCCCTGATCGGCGCCGGCACCCTGCGGCTCTGGAAGGCCCGAAATCTGCCCCCGCCCGAATGGAGGAGGGCCAAGGGTCTTGCGTCGCTCGGTCTTACGGCGGGCCTCGTCCAGTGGTATTTCGCGTTCATGGCGGTGGGAGGGGAATGGTTCCTCATGTGGCAGTCGAAGATATGGAACGGCCAGGACGCGGCGTTCCGGTTGTTCGCGTTCATGGGCCTAAGCCTCCTGTTCCTGAACCAGCCCGACGAGTGAACGGCGGCATCGCACCGGGGCCGCCATCGGCGCGAAACGCGTGGCGCTAACCCGACCGCAGGGCCCAGGAGATGGCCGGGCTCTGCGGATGGTTCACGATGACCTGCAGGCCGGTGGACATTCCGGAGGGAAGCGGCACGGGAATCGTGAGCACGGGCAGGCCGGCGAGGGTTGCGGGCCCGGTAAGCCCGAGCATCCGAAGCCGGTTGGCGGGCGTCAGGTCCGCCTTTGCAGGCGCCGGAAAAGGAGAGGCGGCCATCACCAGGAAATCGTAGGCCAGAAAAAACTTCTCCCAGGCGAGCTTGAGCGCGGCGTGACTTGGCTCCACGGCCGCCACCTGGGCCCGCGAGATCGCCCGCGCCCGGTCGAGCCGGTCCCGAACAAGCGGGCCGTAGCGTGGACGGTACCGGTCCGCCCACTTCTTGTGGATTTTCCATGTCTCGGTCCCCGCAAGCACCCCGTAGATCTCGGCCGCGGGCGCGAACTTGTCCAGGAGCTCGCCGCGAGCGATTCCGTCCGCGGGAACCGCAAGGTCCGCGGCGGCTGCGGCGCACGCCGCCGCGACCTCCGGATCCACGCCCGGCATGTCGAGATAGCATCCCCGCGGCGCCTTTTCGCCCGTCCGCAGGCCCACGAGGGCCGCGATCGCCGTTTTCATGTCCTGGGCGGTCCGGGTGAACCAGCCGGCGGTGTCGAAGCTCGGGGCAAGGGGCACCGCATCGGTAATCCAGGCGTCGCGTGGCATGCCCCGGAAGCCGAACACTCCGCAGAATGCGGCCGGGACCCGTATTGACCCGCCCGTGTCGGTCCCGATCGCGAAGGGAACGACGTCGGCCGCAACGGCCGCAGCCGAGCCGCTGCTCGATCCCCCGGAGGTGCGGCCGGGGAACCCGGGATGCTCGCAGTCGCCGTAATGGGCGTTCTCGCCCGTGAGGCCCCAGGCGAATTCAAACAGCTGGCTCTTGCCCGCAAGGACCGCGCCGGCGGCCTTAAGCTCGCGCACGATCTGCGAATCCTGCCCGGCGGCTGGCCGCACCTCCGGAAGGAAAGAGGATCCGGCAAACGTCGGCAGCCCAGTCACATCGAAAAGGTCCTTGAGCAGGTACGGGACTCCGCGCAACGGGCTGCCGACCGGCGCGGAGGCAAAGCTGGCCTGGAGCGCAGCCTCGTCCAGAAGAACCGCCAACGCGGCACGGCGCTGCGAGACGGAGAGATGCGCCTCCGCCCTGCGCCGAACCTCGCGGGCCGCGGCCTCGGGCGCAAGTTGCTGCCATTCGCCAAACGTCATGGGTTGAGGAGCTTGGGCCGGATTGGCCAAATCGCAAACCGCGCCCGCGATACCCTACGGCCCCATCTGCCGACCATTTTAGACTTGTCTAATTGATGTCTTGACTCGGCCCTCGGTCGGCGCCTGGCTCCCCACCCCGCCTTGAGCCTGTGAACCGTCGAATCCCCGCAAGACCGGTCATCCGCGTCATCCGCTTCACAAGGCGGATCGCCCGGCAATGCTCCGCAGGGGGGTCAAAGGTGCCTGACTGGGCGGTCTGCGACACGATCACAAACGGATCCAGACGGTCCACCGGACGCCGGGGAAGCAACGGCGGCCCAATCGTCCGGTTTGAGAGGGCTTTTCCCGACCATTTATGCCGAGGCATCCTGCCGGGCGGCCGAAAAGCGACCGTCGCGGTCCTTGGGGAATTGGTCCGGCACGACTGCATCGCCCTCCGGCTGATCTCCCCTTCCACCCGACAGGTTAAAATCTGGAATGAATTGGGATTTTTGAATCGCGCCGATCCTAAATGAGTGCGTCAACAAGGGTCCTTCCTTCCGCCATGTCCAAAGCCCCTCCCTCAAAAGCCGCTGACGCGAAGGCCTCCGCCTCCGTTTCCGCGCCCCACACCCGCGACAAGAACATCGAGCTCGCGCTCTCCTCGATCACGAAACAGTTCGGCGAGGGCTCGATCATGCGCCTTGGCAGCAACACCAAGATGAAGGTCGAGACCATCTCGACCGGCTCGCTCGCGATCGACCTTGCGCTTGGCGTGGGCGGCATGCCGCTCGGCCGCATCATCGAGGTCTACGGACCTGAGTCGTCGGGCAAGACCACGTTCTGCCTGAGCGTGATTGCGGAATGCCAGCGAAAGGGCGGCCTGGCTGCGTTCATCGATGTCGAGCATGCGCTCGACCCCAAGTACGCGCGGGTGGTGGGCGTCAAGCTCGACGACCTGCTCGTCTCCCAGCCGGACAGCGGCGAGGATGCGCTCAACATCATGGAGTCGCTCATTCGCTCCAACAGCATCGACATCATAGTCCTGGACTCGGTCGCAGCCCTGATCACCAAGGCTGAGCTCGACGGCCAGATGGGCGACATGACCATGGGCAGCCAGGCCCGGTTGATGTCGCAGGCGATGCGTCGCCTGACCGCAGTCGTCAGCAAGACGAAATGCGTGTGCATTTTCACCAATCAGATCCGCGAAAAGATCGGCGTCATGTTTGGAAATCCGGAGGTCACAAGCGGCGGCCGCGCCCTGAAGTTCTTCTCAAGCATTCGCATCGACATCCGCCGCAAGGACCAGATCAAGACCCCCGAGGGCAAGGTTATCGGCAACCGCACAAAGATCAAAGTCGTCAAGAACAAGGTCGCGCCTCCCTTCACCGAGGTCGAGTTCGACATCATGTACAACGAGGGCATATCGGCGTCAGGCTCACTCGTCGACCTCGGCATCGAGCACAAGATCCTCGAGAAGAAGGGCGCCTGGATCACCTACCAGGGCGAGCTCGTCGGGCAGGGCCGCGACGCGGCCAAGCAGACCATCAAGGAAAAGCCCGAGCTCGCGGAAAAAATCACCAAGGCGATCCTCGAAAAGGTCAACGTCACCGGTGGGACGGTGGTTACCGGCGAGAGTCCGGACTGACCCCGATCGAGTCCAGGAAGGCGCGCGCGATGATCGCGTGCCCCGCCTGGGTGGGATGCACGCGGTCGCCCGCGATCGACTCGAATTCGCCCTGCTCGAGCGCACGGTCAATGGCGGCCTGCGTGTCGACGAGCAGCGCGCCGTGCCGTGCGGCCAGACTCCTCACAATCCCCCCGTACTCATCCATCCGCCTGCGCATCGGGTCGGCCCGCGAGCTCTGCACGAAATACGGCGCCATCAATACCAGCCCCTTGAGGCGGGGCCGCGAGCGGGCGATCAGGCCTTCGTAGATCCGCGCGAATTCGTCCGGCATCACGGCAGCCGCACCGTCGATCCCGTCAAACTGCCGCCACACGTCGTTGATCCCGATCATGACCGACAGCCAGTCGGGCCCGAGCGCCTGGACGTCGGCTTCCCAGCGCGAGGCGAGGTCCCGGACGGTGTTTCCGCTGATCCCCATGTTGATCAGGCGGATGGGCAGCTTCGCATGAAGGGGAGCCAGGACGGCATCGACCGCGGCCACGTAGCCGTGGCCGAGCGCCGCCCGGGATCCTTCCCCGACTGGCCGCAACCGGTCGCAGTCGGTCACGGAGTCCCCGATAAAGAGAAGCCGGGCTCCTGGGGCGATTTCCACCAAGTCATACTGAAGCCGCCCTTCAGCCGGTCAATTCCGGGCGGGTAATTCTTGCCAAAGAATGGGGAGCATGGAAAACCTCGCGAGGCGTCCACCGCCCCGCCGGGAAAGGCCGAGAAATCCCTCGCAACCAGGCACGGTTCCGGCTCCGCCCCCCATCCCCATGAAAATGACCCAAAAACTGGCCATCGTAGGCCTGGCGCTCTGTATCGGAAGCGGTGTCGCGCTCGCCGACCCCCCAACCGGCCCCGCAGGGCCGCCGATCGCGCCCCTTCCACCGGGAGTGACCCTGCGGGCGGCCACCGTGAGGGTTGCGGTCGCGCCCGATCACCGCGACTGGACCTACAGGCTGGGAGAACCCGCCCTTTTCAACGTCACCGTCACCGCGGACAACGAGCCCATCGACGATGTCACCGTGACCTACACGGTCGGTCCCGACATGTTCCCCGGCGAGAAGAAGACGGCCGCGCTGCCGCTGGCCGGGATCGCGATCAACGCCGGGACGATGAATCAGCCCGGGTTCCTGCGCTGCATCGTCACGGCGCAGGTCGCCGGCCACAGCTACCGTGGACTCGCGACGGCCGCGTTCGCCCCCGAGAAGATCACGACGACCCAGGTCGAGCCCGCGGACTTCGACGCTTTCTGGGCCAAGGGAAAAGCCGAGCTGGAAACGGTCCCGATCGACGCCCGGATGACGCTGATCCCCGACGCCTGCACGTCCACGGTCGACGTCTACCAGGTGAGTTTCCGCACGGTGGGACCAAAGGGACCCTTTTCCGCCCGCATTTACGGCATCCTGTGCGAGCCGCGGGCGCCCGGCCACTATCCCGCCATTCTCAAGGTGCCAGGCGCGGGTGTCCGGCCGTATTCCGGCGACCCGGAGCTCGCCGCGAAGGGCGCGGTCGTGCTCGAGATCGGAATCCACGGGATCCCGGTCAATCTCGCCAAGGAGGTCTATGATGAGCTGGGCGCCGGGGCCCTGAGCGGCTACTGGCTCTACAATCTCGACGACCGCGACCGCTATTATTACCGGCGCGTCTACCTGAGCTGCGTCCGCGCGAACGATTTTCTAACGTCGCTTCCGAATTGGGACGGGAAGCGGCTTCTTGTGATGGGCGCAAGCCAGGGGGGGCAGCTGACGATCGCGACGGCCGCGCTCGACCCGCGCGTGACGGGCCTGTCAGCCACCCACCCCGCGTTCTGCGACGTGAGCGGCGAGCTGCATGGCCGCGCCGGAGGATGGCCCCATCCCTTCATGCCGAACCCGGACGGCTCCCCTTCCGCCCAGGCCACGCCCGCAAAGATAACGACCGCCACCTATTACGACATAGCCAATTTTGCGCGCCGCGTCCATGTCCCTGGCTATTACAACTGGGGCTACAACGACGAGACCTGCCCGCCGACGTCCGCGTTCGCCGTCTACAATGAGATCACCGCGCCGAAGACGCTCGGGGTCACGCTTGAGATGGGTCACAGCTACTCGGTCGAGCAATATGACGCCATCTCCGGCTGGATCACGAATTTCCTCGGGCTAAAATAGCGCGGCCGAAGATGAGGATTCTTCCGCTCGCCTCGTCATCGTGGAGATTCCGGGATTGCTCGGGCTCGACCTGGCTCCCCGCGACCGTCCCGGGCTGCGTCCACACCGACCTGCTTCGCGCGAGGAAGATCCCCGACCCGTTCTGGGGCACGAACGAGGCCGCGGTCCAGTGGATCGAGGAGCGCGACTGGGAATATTCCACGGCCTTCGAGGCTGATCCGGACCTGCTCGGCGAGGAGGTCGTTGAGCTGGCGGCGGACGGCCTCGACACGGTTGCGACGGTGCGGCTCAACGGCCGCGTGGTCGCCCGCACCGAGAACATGTTCATCGGCTACCGCTGGGACGTGAAGCCGCTCCTGAGGGCCGGCCGCAACACGCTCGCCGTCCGCTTCGCGAGTGCGACGCGCTACATTCGGACCCATCGCATGTCCCACCATCCGCGCGAGTTCAGCGACCCGGTCGGCCGCTGCTCGGTCATCCGCAAGCAGCAGTGCCAGTTCGGCTGGGACTGGGGCCCTCGATTCGTCACCGCGGGAGTCTGGCGCGACATCCGGCTGGAGGGATGGAGCGGGAACCGGCTCACCGGCGTCAGGGTTGCCCAGACCCACGCCCGCGGCCCACGCGTCACGCTCACGCTCGCGGCCGAGCTCAAGCGGCCCGGCCCGGGATCGCGGTGCCTGTGGCGCCTGTCGCTGGGCGGATCGATCGTGGCCTCGGGTGACGGCACGACGATTTCCGTTCCCCGGCCGAGGCTGTGGTGGCCGAGCGGCCAGGGGGAGCAGCCGCTCTATGGGCTCGAGGTCGAGGTCGCCGGTTCGGACGGCGGCGTGATCGGGCGGTGGGAGCGCCGGATCGGCCTTCGGACGATCGCGCTCGACCGGAGGAAGGACCAGTGGGGCGAGTCGTTCCAGTTCGTGGTCAACGGCAGGCCGGTGTTCGCGAAGGGCGCCAACTGGATTCCGGCAAGCAGCTTCGTGGCCGGGCTCACCCGGGCCGACTATGAGCGCGACCTCGGGTCCGCGGCTGCGGCGAACATGAACATGGTGCGTGTCTGGGGCGGCGGGATCTACGAGAGCGAGGATTTCTACGACGTGTGCGACGAGAAGGGCCTCCTTGTCTGGCAGGATTTCATGTTCGCCTGCACGCTCTATCCCGCCGACCCGGCGTTCGTGGCGAGCTCGCGTGCCGAGGCGGAGCACCAGGTCAGGCGACTGAGGCACCGCGCCTGCCTGGCGCTCTGGTGCGGGAACAACGAGGTGTGGGGCAACAACCCCCACGAGCTCCTCGATCCCGAGAAGACCCACCTTCGGGCCGACTACGAGCGGCTCTTCCACCGCGCGCTGCCGCCCGTCGTCGCTGAGCACGGCGGCCCGACCCCGTACTGGCCCTCGTCGCCGTGGAGGGACGGCACGGCGACCGACCATGCGGCCGGCGAGAGCCGCGGGGACACGCACTACTGGGATGTCTGGCACATGAGGAATCCCGTGAAGGACTATGAGAAATGGAATTTCCGTTTCGTATCCGAATTTGGGATGCAGAGCTATTCGTCGCTCGCGACGCAGGCGACCTTCTGCCCCCCGGGCGACGGAAACGTGTTCGGGGCGGCGATGGAGAACCACCAGAAGAACCGGCAGGGCAACCAGATTATCCTCGACTATGTGTCCCGCAGGTACCGGTTTCCCAGGGACCAGGGGGCGCTCATATACCTCTCCCAGCTCAACCAGGCGCATTGCATGCAGACGGGAACGGAGCACTACCGTCGGCTCATGCCGCGCTGCATGGGGGCGCTCTACTGGCAGCTGAACGACTGCTGGCCGGTGGCGTCGTGGAGCTCGATCGAGTTCCCCGGCCGCTGGAAGGCGCTCCAGCACGTCGCGCGGCGCTTCTTCGCGCCGGCCGCGGTGAGCGCGCACGTGCCGGGCGACGAGGTGCACGGGATCGGCAACTACCGGGCCTCGACCGTGCGCCGGGTCCTCATCCACACGAGCTATGACGGCGCCCGGCCCGCGAAGGGCGTCGTCCGGTGGGATCTCTTCCACGTCGACGGCCGCAGGCTGCTCGGAGGAAGGAAGGCGGTCTCCCTGCGTCCGATGCGGAGCAGGCTCGAGCAGAGGCTCGACCTGGCGGCCCCCCTTGCGAGGTTCGGCCGCGACCGGATCTACCTCCGGATCGCGCTCGACGTCGCGGGCGGACGCGTCAGCGAGGACACGGTCTTCCTGACAACCCCGCGCTTCGTGGACCTGCCGAAGCCAAGCACGAGGGTCGCCGTCAGGATGACTTCAGCCCGGCGCGCGGAGATCGCCCTCACCTCGCCGGTCTTCCAGCACCGGTTCGCGTTCGACTTCCCCGGGAGGGAGTTCGCCTGCAGCGACAACTATCTTGAGCTCTATCCCGGCGAGACCAAGAAGGTCGAGGCGGAGTTCGCGGAGCCGGTGACGGCCGCGCTTCTCAGGAGCTCGATCGTCCACCGCTCCCTCGCCGACACGTACTAGGGGGTCCCGGATCCCTCCCGATGCTCCTAAACTTCGGCAAGGCGCCCTTCCTCATCCTGCTTGTCGCGGTCGCGACCGGAATCGGCGTGCTCTTCACCCACAGCCGGTACGAGGAGGCCCGGCCGGATCTCGTCCTCATGACGCACGCGAAGCTGCACGCGGACGTCTACCTGGCAAAGCTCCCGGAGTTCGAGCGAAAATACGGCGTCAAGGTCGACGTGCAGGTGGTCGAGGAGGTCGCGCTGCGCACGCGGCTCCTGGCGGCATTCGCCGCGGGCACGCGGGTGCCGGACCTGGTCGAGATCCCGCAGGACGCGGCGCTGTTCCTGCGCGGCCCCATCCGCGACATCGGCTTCCTCGACCTCACCAAGTGGGTCAAGGCCAGGAATCTTGAGGAGAAGATGGTGTCAACCCGGTTCAGCATGTGGGAACGCAAGGGCGTCATCTTCGCCCTGCCGCACGACGTGCACCCGATGATGCTGGCCTACCGCGCCGACATCGTCGAGGACCAGCTCGGGATCGATGTCTCGAAGATCGAGACCTGGGACGATTTTGTCGCCATGGCGCGCAGGATCGTGCGCTACGGCGACGACGGCAGGCCCGCCCGATACGCCCTGGAACTCCAGAACGATGGGGGTTACCTGCTCCAGTCCCTGCTCCTCCAGCGCGATGTCGGGCTCTTCGACGCCGACGGAAACGTCACCTTTGACAGCGATGTCGCCGCAGACACGGTCGCGTGGGCCGTCCGGCAGCTCCGCGGGCCAAACCGGATAGCCTACGGCCTCGGCTTCGGGCCGACGCTCTGGGAGGGGATGCGCGACGGCCTCGTGCTGTTTTACTTCGCGCCGGACTGGCGCACGCGGACGATCGAGGAGTTCGCCCCGTCGCTAGCCGGAAAGATGAAGCTCATGCCGCTTCCCGCGTGGACCGCGGGCGGCCGGAGGACGAGCACATGGGGCGCGACCGGGCTCGCCGCGACAAAGGGAGGGCGCAACCCCGAGCTTGCGAAGAGGCTGATGGAGTTTCTCTACGTCGACCAGGCCGACGGCGGAAAGTCCTCGGCCGACCTCCACATCCTTTCCCCTGTCCGCGCGGCGTGGAGCCTTCCGATATTCGACACGCCCGATCCCTATTTCAGGGGCCAGCCGATCATGCGCCTCTATTCGAGGCTCGCGGGGGACGTCCCCGCGGACTACGCGAATCCCTTCATCACGAAGGCACAAAACAAGCGGGACAGCGCGTTCGTCGCCGCATCCGCCTATTACTCCGGGCATGGCGAGGACGGCTTTGTCGAGTTCGTCCGGGCGGAATTGAAAAGGCAGGCCGATGCGGTGCGCGCCGTCATCGCCCGGAACCAGATCACGGAACAGTGAATCCGGCCGAAAACGAACGGGTCGGCCGCCGGCGGCGCTCTCCCACCCCGCGGTGGACCCCCTACCTGTTCGTCGCGCCCTACATCGCGGTCACCCTGGCGTTCTTCGCCTACCCGTTTGCCCACGCGATCGAGCTCGCGTTCTACCAGACGGCCGGTCCGAACGCCCGGGTGTGGGTCGGACTGGGGAACTTCAGGTACATCCTGAGCGATCCCGACTTCAGGACCGCTCTATATAACACAGTGGTGTTTTCCGTGTTCGGGACCGCGGTCATGCTTCCCTCGTCGCTCGGGCTCGCCCTCGTGCTCAACTCCGGGCGCGGGCGGATGAAGGCCTGGTTCCGCCTGTTCTTCTTCTCGCCCAGCGTCGTGGGCCAGATCTTCGTCGGAATCATCTTCGCGGTTGTCCTCGCCCCGGATTACGGGCTGTTGAACCGCTTCCTCCAGGCCCTCGTCGGCTGGGGCCTCGAGACCCGCTGGCTCGAGAATTCCGCGACGGTGATGCCCGCGATCATCATCACGAACCTCTGGCTCTACGCGGGCTTCAACATGGTCTACTTTCTCGCGGCGCTCCAGAACGTCGACCAGAACCTGGTCGAGGCGGCGAGGATCGACGGGGCCGGCTGCTGGCGGGTGTTTCGGCACGTCACGCTGCCGGCGATCAAGCCGGTCGCCATCTTCGTCCTCCTGATCAGCACGATCGGCTCGTTCCAGCTCTTCGAGCTGCCCTATGCGCTCATGAGGAGCACGACCTCGCCCTACGGACCCAACAACTCGGCGCTCTTCATCGTGGGCTACCTCTACGATGCGGCCTACAGCATCGGGGACCTCGGGCTGGCGTCGGCCGTGGGCTGGGTCCTGGCGCTCATCATGCTGACGGTGTCCCTGATACAGCTCAAGCTGACGGGGGCCGCGAACGACTGACGCCCGGCCCATGAACCTCATCCACGTCGTCCTCCTGTGCGCGGCTGCCGTCGGCGCGCTCCTCTACGCGGTCGACCGGCGCAGGCCTCTGCTCGCCGGCAGGTACGCGAGGCTCATCGTGCTCGTCTTCCTCGCGGCCGGCTTCCTCGCGCCGTTTGCCTGGATCACATGCGCGGCGTTCAAGGACCGCCGGGTTCTCCTTGAATACGCCTTCCTTCCGCCGCTTTCGGCGTGGCGGGAGATGATCAATCTCGGGAACTTCCGAAAGCTCTTCGAGCCGCGCACATCCCTCCAGGGCACGATCGTGTTCTGGCAGTACATCCTTAACTCGCTCTTCCTCTCGAGCGCCGCCACCGTCATCCAGGTGTTCTTCTGCTCCCTCGGCGGCTATGCCCTCGCAAAGTTCAGGTTCCAGGGGCGCCGCAACCTCATGCTTTTCATGGCCGGCTCGCTGATGCTGCCGAGCATGCTCTTCCTCGCCCCGACCTACGACATGCTCGTGCACATCGGGTGGATCGACAGCTATGCGGCCCTGCTCGTGCCGAGCGCGGCCAACGCCTTCGGGATGTTCCTGTTCCGGCAGGCGATGCTGAGCGTGCCCAACAGCCTCATCGAGGCGGCGCGCGTGGACGGGGCGAGCGAGTTCCACATCTACTCGCGGATCGTGATGCCGCTCGTCCAGCCGATGACGGCGGCGTTCTGCCTCATCGTGTTCATGGGGCAGTGGAACGCATTCCTGGGGCCGCAGATCTATCTGCAGTCCGACTACAAGCTCACCGTCCCCGTGATCCTGAGCCAGTACGTGTCGCAGTTCCAGGAGGAGTACGGGATGTTTCTCGCCGGGACCTTCCTGTCCATCGTGCCGATAGCGGTCCTCTTCCTGGCGCTCCAGAAGGAATTCATCTCGGAGCTGACGACCGGCGCCAACAAGGGCTGACCGGCCCGATCGACGCGCATGCCAGCATCGATCGCCTCACGAACCGAACTCGGGCTGTGCGCCGGGCTCCTCGCCTATGGGGCGATCCTCCTCGCCCTGATCGGCGCGGTGCCGGGCGGGTCCGACACCTCGGGGTATTTCAACGAGGCGCGGTTGTTCGCGCGCCATCGGATCCACGCGGACATGAGGGTCCTGCCGGGAATTCCCGCAAAGGAGGCGCCGCCCTACCTGTATGTTCCCCTGGGATTCAGGCCCGCGGCGGACGGATCCGCGCGCATGGTGCCAACCTACCCTCCCGGCCTGTCCCTCCTGCTGGTTCCCGTCGCGCGCATTGTGGGATGGCGCCACGCCGGCGACGTCCTCCTTCTGCTTCACTCGCTCGCGGGCATCGCCCTCACCTTCGCGCTCGGACGGATGTGCGGCCTCTCGGGTCCGTGGTCGCTCCTCGGTGCCGCGGTGCTGGCGGCAAGCCCCCTCTACCTGTACTCGTCGCTCTGGGCTCTGAGCGACGTCCCTGCGACGGTCTGGGCGACGGCGGCCGTGGTCGCGGCGTGGAAGGGCCGTGAGCGCATGAGCTGGGCGCTCGCGTCGGGCGTCTGCATCGCGGTGGCCTTTCTTGTCAGGCCCAGCAACTTCCTGATCGTCGTCCCCGTGGTCCTTGCAATCGGACTGTCTCCGGGGCGCCTTGCGGTCGCCGGCCTCGCCGCTCTCCCGGGCGTCGGCGCCTGGATGGTGGTCAATCGCACGGCGTACGGGGGGGCCTTCCAGAGCGGATACGGGGCGATTGCGAATGAGTTTCACCTAAACCTTGTTTCCGGCACGCTCGCGTACTGCGCGCGCTGGCTACCGGTTCTCCTCAGCCCTATCGTCATCGCGTCGCCGGCCATCCTGGCCTTTCTCCGCCAACGGCCCCGCGCCGCCGCCGTCCTGGCCGCATGGGCCGCAGTCTTCGTCGCATTCTACCTGCCGTATCGCTGGACCCATGAGAGCTGGTGGTTCCTGAGGTTCCTTCTTCCGGCGGCGCCCGCGTTCATCGTGGCGGGCTTGATCGTGCTGCAGCAGTGTTTCGAGAAGCTGCAGGCGCGTTTCCCCGAGAGTTGGGCACGGACGCTCCCCGTTCTCGTGCTCTTCGTCGCCGTCGTCTCGGAGGCGAGCCAGATCGGCCCGCTCGGCGCCTGGTCAATCGGGCGCGGGGAGCAAAAGTACGGCCGCGTCGCCGACTGGATCTCGGCGCATGTCCCGCGAAATTCCGCAATCATCGCACACCAGTTCAGCGGATCGCTGTTTTACTACACCAATCTTACGCTCGTTCGCGCGGATCAGCTCGATCCCCGGACCGCCGTGCGCGTCCTGTCCTCCACGCGATCCGCCGGTATGCCCCTTTACGCCGTCCTTTTCTCGTTTGAGCTCGGCACCCTCAAGGCGATTCCGAGCGCATGGTCGCTCGTCGGCTCGGTCGACGACGTGACGATCTGGCGCTGCGACCCCCCGGCGAAGTAGCCAAGGCCCGCGCCGCCGCAGGCGCGGAAGGCGCCTTCCGCCCCTCCGCGCTTGAGTCCGGGGCGCGGCGCGGGTTGGTTGGGCCCCCATGGCCCGCCATACGGACACGATAGCCGCGTTAGCCACCCCCGCGGGCACCGCGGCGCTCGCGACCATTCGTATCAGCGGTCCGGATACCATGAGGATCGCGCGCGAGGCGCTCGGCACCGAGCCGCGGGACCGGGTCGCCACCCATTGCGACTACGCCGAGCGCGGCGGATCTGTCGCGGACGACGTGGTCGCAACCGTGTTCGCGGGCCCCCGCTCATATACAGGCGAGGACACGCTCGAGATTTCCTGCCACGGAAGCCCCTTCATAGCCCAAAAGATTCTGGCGGACCTTCTCGCGCGTGGATGCCGGCCGGCGGGTCCCGGGGAATTCACGCAGAGAGCGTTCCTCAACGGGCGCATGGACCTGAGCCAGGCGGAGGCGGTCATGGACCTCATAAACGCTCGCAGCGAGCGCTCCCTCGCTGCCGCGCGCCAGGTGCTTCGCGGAGCGCTCGGGCGTCACATGGCGGAACTTGTCGATGGGATCCTGGGCGTCCTGGCCACCGTCGAGGCGCAAATCGATTTCCCCGACGAGGATCTCCCGCCGGAGGACCGCGGGCGGCTGGAGGAGCGCGTCTCCGCGGTCCTGGCGGGAGCCCGGCGCATGCTCGCGACCGAACGCACGGGCACACTGCTCCGCGAGGGGATAACCACCGTCATCCTCGGCGAACCCAACGCGGGTAAGAGCTCGCTGCTCAACCGGCTGGTCGGGAGCGACCGGGCGATCGTAAGCCCCGAGCCCGGTACCACCCGGGATTTCATCGAGGTGCGCGTTAACGTGGGACCGCACGGCCTTCGATTGGTCGACACGGCGGGCCTGAATCCGGATGCGACGGGTATCGAGAGCATTGGAATCGCCAAAACCCTCGAGATCGCGGCGCGCGCCGATCTTTTCATCCTCGTCATGGACGCGACCCGCCCCACCCCTCCACTCCCCGATGCGCTGGTGGAAAGTATCACAGCATCAAATACACTTGTGGTTCTCAACAAGGCCGATCTCCTCACGGAGCGGGAACGTTCGGCGGCCGTCCCGATGCGGGGTTTTCGCTCGGTTACCGTCTCCGCCTTGAATGGCGACGGGTTCGGGCCTCTCCTCGCGGAATTGGCCACGCTCGCGGACGGCCTGCAGACGACCGTCGGTGAGGAACGAATAGCGATCAACGTGCGCCATGCCCACTTTCTTGCTGAGGCACGCTCCTGCCTGGAGGACGCTCTCTCGAAGATCAAGAATCAGGAACCCGCTGAACTCTTGGCGAGCGAGCTCCGGGGTGCCCTTGGTGCGCTCGGCGAGATCTCCGGCAAGGTGGACAACGAGCGTATGCTCGATCAATTGTTCGCATCCTTCTGCATTGGGAAATGACGGGGTCCTGCGGCGAAGCGCCGATCCCGGCCAACCTCCAAGCCGTGGAAAGTTCCATAACTGATTGTATATTAACAAAGAGCACTTTGACGTGATTGTCTGCGGTGCCGGCCATGCCGGCATCGAGGCCGCGCTTGCTGCCTCGCGGATCGGAGCCTCCACCCTACTTCTCACTGGCAACATTGATACCGTTGCACAGATGAGCTGCAACCCGGCCATTGGGGGACAGGCCAAGGGCCAAATCGTGCGCGAGATCGACGCATTGGGCGGCGAAATGGCGATCAATACCGACGTCACAGGAATTCAATTCAGGCTCCTCAATGAATCGAAAGGCCCCGCCGTCCAGTCGCCGCGGGCCCAGTGCGACAAGAAGGCCTATCAATTCCGGATCAAGCACACGATCGAGCTTCAGCCCAATCTCACCCTGTTCCAGGCGACCGTTACCGGGCTCGTCTACGAGAACGGAAAGGTCGTCGGCTGTAGGACCAATCTCGATATCGAATTCAAGGGACGTTGCGTGGTGATCACAACCGGTACGTTTCTTCGCGGCCTCATGCATATCGGGCAGAATAAGAACGAGGGCGGCCGGCTTGGCGATTTCAGCTCTAAGACCCTATCAGCTAGCCTGATGGAGATCGGGATTGAGCTCCGGCGCCTGAAGACCGGAACGCCTCCTCGAATCTTGGGCCGCAGCATCGATTTCGGCAGGATGCGGGAGCAAAAAGGTGATCCAAATCCAACATTTTTTGCCTTCCATGACACCCGCGATCCTGAGGATTTGTTCCACGTGGAACAATCGGGTGAAGCCCGGCTGGGCTGGGTGCCGGGCACGCAACAGGTATCGTGCTGGATGACGCACACAACCGCCTCGACGGCCCAGATCGTGAGGGAAAATCTTCATCGCTCGGCGATGTATAGCGGCGTGATCGAGGGCATTGGTCCCAGGTACTGCCCGAGCATAGAGGACAAATTTGTTCGGTTCGCCGACAAGCCCAGCCACTTGCTCTTTCTCGAGCCGGAGGGTCGGACTACGAACGAATACTATGTGAATGGTCTTTCAACGTCCCTGCCGTTCGAGGTGCAGCTCGATATGGTTCACAGCATTCCCGGCCTTGAGAGGGCTGTGTTATTGAGGCCGGCATACGCGGTCGAATATGACTTCGCACCGCCCACCCAACTTTATCCTTCGCTTGAATCCAAACGGATCGAAAACCTTTTTCTTGCTGGGCAAATCAATGGAACCTCGGGTTATGAGGAGGCGGCAGGTCAAGGTCTGGTTGCAGGAACCAACGCAGCGAATAAGGCGAGGGGAATGGCACCGCTTATCCTCGGTCGCCATGAGTCCTATATCGGCGTACTCATCGACGATCTGGTGACAAAGGGAACTGACGAGCCCTATCGCATGTTCACCAGCAGGGCGGAATATCGACTTCTCCTAAATCATGGAAGCGCCGAACTGAGGCTCGCCCACCATGCGGAGTCACATAATTTGTTAAGTAAAAGCCGGTTAGGCCGGATCCATGACAAAGCTTTCCGGATTCACAAATGGATCGATTTCATGAGCACAAATCGCTCCAATGGAGACACATGGGCGAATTTGATCCGCCGCCCGGGGCAGGGGAGCGCACTCCCGGAAGACTTCCTTAGGGAATCACCGGAAGTACGTGGTGAAACCTTATACCGTATTGTCTATCAAGGCTATATGGAACGCGAGCAGCGCGAAATCGAACGCCTGAAACACGTCGAAAAGATCCGGATACCCCTCACGTTCGATTACCTCTCCATTCCAGGGCTCAGAAGAGAGAGTGCGATGAAACTCACTCATATAAAGCCTCTTACGCTCGGCCAGGCCAGCCGGATGAGCGGTGTGAATCCAACCGACATCAGCCTGCTCATGGTTGCGATCGAGGCGGGAAGGGAAGGGGATTCAGCCGCTTGAGGCCCATAAGGAAACTGGAACATGCTTCCCGGATAGCCGAACGCCGCGAAATCCTGCGGGGAGCGCTCCTCGAAATCATTCCGCCAGGGTCACGCTTCGTCTGGGAGGTCGGTTGTGGGCATGGGCACTTTCTGTCGGCCTATGCCGCGGCGCATCCTGGTGAATGCTGCGTGGGCGTCGATATCGCGTCCGACCGCATTGCGAGGGCCAATCGCAAGCGCGAGCGGGCGCGCCTCGACAACCTGCATTTTGTCCGTGCCGATGCCGACGATTTCCTTGCGGCCCTCTCGGAAAATGCCCGCTTCACCGCAATTTTCATCCTCTTTCCGGATCCATGGCCCAAAAGACGCCATAACAAGAATCGCGTCATGAAACCCGAATTCCTCTCCGCCGCCGCCGCGGTGGCCGGAAAGGGGACCGGGCTCTATTTCAGAACGGACCACGAGCCCTATTTCCGCGAGGTTGCCGAGGCGGTTCGGGAGCACGAGGACTGGGAGGAGGCAAGCCCGGCCGCGTGGCCGTTCGAGGAGGCGACGGTCTTCCAGAAGCGCGCCGAGCGCCATTTTTCCCTCGTTGCGAAGCGCCGTTAGGCTACAAGATCGGCATGAGGAAAAACGTCGCCATCCTGGTCTTCGACGATGTCGAGGTGCTCGATTTCGCCGGGCCGTTCGAGGTGTTTGCGGTGACCGACGAGCTCAGGTCGCACACGGCATTCAACGTCTCGATCGTCGCGCCCGTTCCGGGCGCCGTGCGCGCGCGAAACGGCCTGCGGGTCGTTCCCGACCATGTCATCGATGACTGCCCGCCGCCGCAGGTCCTGGTGGTTCCCGGCGGGTCCGGGACCCGGGCCCTCCTGGGAAATGATGTGCTCATAGCATGGATACGTGCGCGGCATGGCGCCGCCGAGGTCACGATGAGCGTCTGCACGGGGGCGCTGCTGCTCGCGAAGGCGGGGATTCTCGACGGACGGCGCGTCACGACCCACCACCAGGTGATCGACACGCTGCGCATGCTCGCGCCGAAGGCCATCGTCGAGCCGGGGGCCCGTTTTCACGACACCGGGAACATAATCACGGCCGCCGGGATTTCGGCGGGCATCGACAGCTCACTCCATCTCGTCGGCCGCCTCCTTGGGGACGACGCCTCGGCTGCGACGGCCGCCTACATGGAGTATGAGCGCAGGCGCTGAATCAACGCGCGAGACGCGTGGCCTCCAGATGGGCCTGCTCGGGGTGTGCGGCTTCAGCCTCACGCTCCCCATGACGCGCCTCGCCGTGGCCGAGCTCGACCCCGTTTTCGTGGGGCTTGGGCGTTCGCTGATCTCCTTCATACTGGCCGGCGCCGTGCTGCTCTGGAGGCGCGATCCTTTTCCGGGCAGGCGCTACCTGCCAAACCTCCTTGTCATCGCGCTCGGGGTCATCGTGGGCTTCCCGGTGCTTGCCGCTTTCGCGCTGCGGCAAGTCCCCGCGTCGCATGGGGCGGTCGTGATGGGGATCCTTCCCCTTGGCACGGCCCTTTGCGGAGCCGTGATCACGGGCGAACGGCCGTCGGCGGCCTTTTGGATCGCCGCCCTGGCGGGAACCGCGACCGTGCTCGCATTCATGTTCCATGAGGGCGGCTTGAGGCCTGCGAAGGGCGACCTGCTCATGCTCGCGGCCGTCGCTGCCTGCGCCGTCGGCTACGCGGAGGGTGGGCGTCTCGCCCGCGAACTCGGCGGCCTGAGGGTCCTTTCCTGGGCCCTGGTACTTGCGGCGCCGTTCCTTGCGGTCCCCGTCGGCCTCAGCGCATGGACGCACGGCGTGCACGCGTCCCTCGGGGCCTGGATGGCCTTCGCCTACATGGGCGTCATCAGCATGTTCTTCGCGTTCTGGGCCTGGTACCGCGGACTTGCCCTCGGCGGGGTGGCCCGCGTGAGCCAAGTCCAGCTGCTGCAGCCGTTTTTGACCATCGCCGCGGCTTGGGCGCTCCTCGGCGAGCACATCGCGGCCTCGACGCTCGTGGCGGCCCTCGTCGTGGTGGCGATCGTCGCCGTCGGAAGGCGCGCCTCGATCGCCCGCGCAGCATGAAATCGACCGCCACCCCTTCCCGCGGCTCGCTCCTGCTGGCCTTTGCCGCCATCTATATCATCTGGGGCAGCACGTACCTCGGAATCCGCGTGGCGGTCGAGACGATACCCCCATTCTTGATGGCCGGGATGCGATTCGCCATAGCCGGCGTCGTCCTGTTCACCTACCTCCGGTTGCGGGGTGCCGCATGGCCGACTCCGCAGCAATGGAAGGATCACACCATAGCCGGGGTGCTCCTGCTGCTGGGGGGAAACGCGATCGTCTCATGGGCCGAGCTGCGGACTCCCTCGGGGTTGACCGCATTGATCCTGGGCGCCTCGCCGATCGTCGCGGTCCTTCTCGATTGGATGCGGCCGGGGGGCAAACGCCCGACCGCGGGCGTGGTGGCCGGCATGGCCGTCGGAATCGCGGGACTCTCGATGCTTCTGGGCCCGGGAACCCTCCCGCCAGGCTACCGGCCGCCCGCCTTCGATCTCATCGCCCTGTTGCTTGGGAGCATAAGCTGGTGGATTGGATCGCTTTACAGCAAGCATTCCAGGAGCGGCGCCCCATTGATGATGGCCTCAGCGATGCAGATGCTCTGCGGGAGCGCCGCGATGCTGCTTACAGGTTGCTTGTTGGGCGAAGGCGGACAGCTCCATTTTGGCTTGGTGAGCGCCCATTCATGGCTCGCATTCGCCTACCTCGTGACCGTCGGCTCGATCTTGGCGTTCCCGACCTATGTCTGGCTCCTGGAACATACCACCCCGGCCAAGCTTTCGACCTATGCCTATGTGAATCCGGTTGTCGCCATGTTCCTGGGGTGGGCGATCCTCGGCGAAGCCATGAACCTGCGGGTGATCCTGGCTGCAGCCGTGATCATCGGGGCGGTGGCAATCATTACCATTGGAAAGACATGGAGCGCGGAAAAAACGTGAAAGCGCCGTCAGAAAGGACGCTGGCCGAGCTTTTTTCTTTTCGGTTGTTGACGGAGCGCGGGCCGATTGCCTACGACTACACGTTTCAAGTGCTTCCAGCAGCCTGTTTGATCCATGTCACGAGTCACTAAGCTTGCCCTCGTTTTTGCGTCCCTTTCGACCGGGGTACCGGCGTTTGCGGCGGAAGCCGGCGGCGTGGATGCCTCCGCGTCGGCGCTGTTCAAGATCGGGCCGCTTCCCGTCACCAACAGCATGGTCACGAGCTGGGTTGTGGCGGCGGTGCTCCTCGTTGCCATTCGCCTCGCCATCCGGCGGCCGAAGCTCATTCCGACCCGGGCGCAGGCCGTCGTGGAGAACCTGGTCCAGGGAATCCTCGACATCACGTCCCCCATCGTCGGCGAAAAGGTCGCAAAGCCCACCTTTCCCCTCCTCATCGGCTTGTTCACGTTCATCCTCATCCAGAACTGGAGCGGCCTCTTCCCCGGCGTGGGAACAATCTACATAGTTGACCATGCGACGGGCGGCTGGACGGAGCTCATCCGGCCCGGCAATGCGGACATGAACGCGACCCTGGCGCTCGCGATCGTGGCGATCTTGGGCTGGTTCTACTTCATCATGCGGTACGCGGGGCCCGTCTTTGTGCTCAAGGACCTTTTCGGCAACAAGGCGGATAGGAAGGAAACCCCTGCCATCATATACTACCCGCTTTTCGTGATCTTCTTTGGCGCCGGCCTGATCGAGGTCGTCTCCATCATGTTCAGGCCCGTCTCGCTCTCCTTTCGTCTCTACGGGAATGTCTTCGGCGGCGAGAACCTGATGCATGCGATGAGCGGCATCCAGAAGTGGGGCCTTCCCGCGCCGTTTTACTTCCTTGAGCTGCTCATCGGCCTGGTCCAGGCGTTCGTCTTCACGCTTCTCGTGAGCGTCTACATCGGCCTCATCTGCAACCATGGCGAGGAACACCACGAGGAGCAAACTGCGCCCGCGCATTGACCAACCCCTTTCCCGCCGGGACCGTGCCACGCGCGGACGGCGGAAATCCACCAAAAACAAAGCATAAACACAATGATCCACGTTATCGCTGAAATATCAGGAAGCATCCAGGGCGGCCTCGGCTGCCTCGGCGCCGCCATCGGCGTGGGCCTCGTCGGCCTGAAGGCCGCCGAAGCCGTCGGCCGCAATCCCGGCGCCTCGACGAAGATCCTCGTCCAGGGCATCGTCGGCATGGCACTCGCGGAGGCCGTCGCCTTCTACGCGCTCTTCATGGGCAAGTAAGCCACCGCACGAATCCGGGCCGGCGACCGTCGCCGGCCCGGCCACCTTCAAAGACCAACCTCATGCTCTCCCACCTGCTGATCCTAGCCCAGGCCGCCCTCCCCGCGGCCGAGGCGGCTGCACACGGCCAGGACGCGACCGGCATCTCCAAGATCACGCACGAATTCGGCATCAGCTGGCCGTTCCTCCTCGCGCAGATCCTGAATTTTTCCGTCGTCGCATTCATCCTCTGGAAATTAGCGTTCAAGCCCGTCATCGCGACGCTCGATGAGCGCCAGCGGAAGATCGCAGCGGGCCTCCAGTACGCCGAGGAGATGAAGGCCAAGCTCGACGCCGTCCAGCAGGAGAGCGTAGCGAGCGCCAAGAGGTCGCAGGTCGAGGCCTCGAGGATCATCGACGAGGCCCGCGCATCGGCGAAGGAATTCCTCGAGAAGCAGACCCAGGAGAGCGCCGCCAAGGCCAACGAGATCATCGTGAAGGCGCAGCAGGTCATCGAGCTCGAGAAAAGGAAGATGCTCGCCGAGGCCCGCACGGAGATCGCCCGCCTGGTCATCGAGATCAGCCAGCGCGTGCTGGCCAAGGAGATGTCCGACGCCGAGCGAAGCCGCTACAACGAGTCCGCCGCCCGCGAACTCACGAACGCCTGAGCCGGACCCGCGCCGCGCCACGCATGTCAAAGCAAGCCAAGATCGCCCAGCAGTTCGCCCGCCAGCTCTTCAAGCTGAGCGTGGCTGACGGCGCGGTCTCGGCCGAGCGGGTGGGGGGCGTGCTCGCCTACGTGGAAAAGAACCGTCCCGCCAATCCGGTGATGGTCCTCAGGGCCTATCACCGCCTCGTCGCGACCGAGCTCGCAAAGAGCGTCGCGGTCGTCGAGCACGCCGGCGTGGTCGATGACGCGCTGCTGGCGACGATCGCCGCCTCCATGTCCAAGAAATACGGCCGCCCCGTCGCCGCCTCGGGAAGGCCGAACGCCTCGCTCCTTGCCGGGCTTCGCGTGCGCGTGGGCGACGACGTCTACGAGTCGTCCGTCGCCGGCCAGCTTTCCGCCCTCGCGTCCGCCGTCTGAACGGGGCGCCTCCACTCCCCAGCAAACCCGCTCCAAGAATCTCAATCATCGCTCCATGAGCACCGTCCTCGAACAGATCGAACAGCAGATCGCCAAGCTCTCCAGCAAGGCGGTCAAGAAGAACACCGGCAACATCCGCACGGTCGCAGATGGCGTCGCCAAGATCGATGGGCTGTCGGACGTGATGTACAACGAGATGGTGCAGTTCCCCGGGAACGCGATCGGCATCGCGCTCAACCTCGAGGAGGACGAGGTCGGCTGCGTCATCCTGGGCGACATCTCGCAGCTCAAGGAGGGCGACGAGGTCACCACGACGGGAAAGCTCCTCTCCGTTCCCGTCGGCAAGGCGCTGCTCGGGCGGACGGTCGACGCGCTGGGCAACCCCGTGGACGGCAAGGGCCCGCTCGATGCCAAGGAGTTCTACCCCGTCGAGAAGATCGCCCCCGGCATCATCGTCCGCAAGTCCGTGTCGCAGCCGCTCTTCACCGGGATCATGGCGATCGACTCGATGATCCCGATCGGCCGCGGGCAGCGCGAGCTGATCATCGGCGACCGCGGGACCGGCAAGACGACCATCACGATCGACACGATCATCAACCAGGCGAAGATCAACAAGGTCGGCATCGCCTCCAAGGACCCGAATTTCAGGCCGGTCTACTCGATCTACGTGGCCGTGGGCCAGAAGAACTCGAACATCGTCCGCACGCTGTCGGCGCTCGAGGCCGCCGGCGCGCTCGAGTTCACGGTCATCGTCGCGGCGCCCGCCGCCGACAATCCGGCGAACCAGTACCTGGCGCCCTATTCCGGCGCGGCCATCGGCGAGTGGTTCATGGAAAACGGAATGGACGCGCTCATCGTCTACGACGACCTCTCCAAGCACGCGGTCGCGTACCGCCAGATCTCCCTGATCCTGAAGCGCCCGTCCGGGCGCGAGGCGTATCCCGGCGACGTGTTCTACCTCCACAGCCGCCTCCTTGAGCGCGCCGCCCGCCTCGACGGGAAGGGATCGCTCACCGCGCTGCCCATCATCGAGACCCTCGCGGGCGACGTGTCGGCCTACATCCCGACAAACGTGATCTCGATAACGGACGGCCAGATCTTCCTCGAGACGGACCTCTTCAACCAGGGCATCCGGCCCGCCGTCTCCGTCGGCCTCTCGGTCTCCCGCGTCGGCTCGGCCGCGCAGATCAAGGCGACCAAGCAGGTCGGCGGGAAGCTGAAGGGCGAGCTCGCCCAGTTCCGCGAGCTCGCGGCCTTCGCCCAGTTCGGGTCGGACCTGGACGCAAAGACCAAGGCGCAGCTCGACCGCGGGGGCCGCATTGTCGAGCTCTTCAAGCAGCCCGCGTTCGCCCCGCAGCCGATCGAGCTCCAGGTCTCGGTGCTCTTCGCCATGCAGAAGGGCTTCTTCGACCCGATCGAGATCAGGAAGGTCGTCGACGCCGCGACCTCGATGAAAAGCTTCTTCACCACCCGCAAGGACGCGCTTCTCACGGAGATCCGCACCAAGGCGGCGCTGGACAAGGACCTTGAGGCCAAGCTTCAGGCGGCGTGCGAGGAGTGGAAGTCATCCTATTCGGCCTGAGCGATCCGGAGCCAACCGTACCCGCAAGAAGATCCCCCCCCGATGCCCAGCACCCGCGACATCCGCCGGCGAATCAAGTCGGTCAAGAACACCCGCCAGATAACGAAGGCGATGGAGCTCGTCGCGGCCTCGAAGATGAAGAAGGCGCAGCAGCTGGCCCTTTCCGGCCTGCCGTATGCCAACCTCCTCGCGGATGTCCTGGCGGCGCTCGCGGAGGGGATCGAGGAATCCTCCCACCCGTTTCTCGTCCAGCGCGAGGTCAAGACCCGCGGGATCCTCCTCGTCACGACGGACAAGGGCCTTTGCGGACCGCTGAACGGGAACCTCTTCAAGCTCGTCAACGAGATCAAGACGCCCGCGAAATTCTACGCGATCGGGCGCAAGGGCGCCCAGTACCTGGCCCGCACGAGGCGCCCGATGGTCGCCGATTTCCACGTCCAGGACCGCGTCCCGTTCGCCGAGGTCAAGGTGGCCGCGGAATTCATGATCAAGCAGTACCTCGAGGGCGCTATCGACACGATCGAGGTGATCTATTCCCGGTTCAAGAACACGCTGGTCCAGGTGCCGCTCGTGCGCCCCGTGCTTCCGCTCCGCAGCCTGAAGGAATTCCTCGACCAGCTGGGTATCGACACCGGCACCCCCCGGGTGCCGCATGCCGACGGCCGAGAGGTGCTCTTCGAGCCCGGCAAGGCCGAGGTGCTCAATGCGCTGCTTCCCTTCTACGTCGACCATCAGATCCACCAGCTCGTCCTCTCGGCAAAGGCCTCCGAGCACAGCGCCCGGATGGTCGCGATGAAGACGGCCAAGGACAATGCGACCGAGCTCCTGGGCGACCTCACGCTCGAGTACAACAAGGCCCGGCAGGCCGCGATCACCCAGGAGATCCTGGAGATCGCCGCGGCCCAATTCAGCGCGGCCTAGTCCGGGGCCTTCCCCAAGAACCACCCCATTTCACGCACGATGAATACAGGCACCATAGTCCAAGTGATCGGCCCCGTGGTCGACGTCCAGTTCGCCGAGCACGCGATCCCGCCCATCTACCAGGCGTTGACCATCGAGTTCACGGTCTCCGGCAAGCAGGAGCTGCTCACCCTCGAGATCCAGCAGCACCTGGAGGGGTGGGTTGCGCGCACGATCGCCATGTCCTCCGTGGAGGGCCTGAAGCGCGGGATGACCGTCACGGACACGGGCGGCCCGATCACGGTGCCCGTCGGGCTCGGCGTCCTCGGCCGGATCTTTGACGTGACCGGGAAGCCGGTCGACGACCGCGGCCCCGTCTCATTCGAGAAGAGGTATCCGATCCACCGTCCGGCGCCCGCGCTGGTCGACCAGGATACCAAGGCCGAGATCCTGGAGACGGGCATCAAGGTGATCGACCTCATCTGCCCCTTCATCAAGGGAGGGAAGGCGGGCGCGTTCGGGGGGGCCGGCGTCGGCAAGACCGTGGTCATCCTCGAGCTCATCAACAACATCGCAAAGGCGCACGGCGGATACTCCGTGTTCGCGGGCGTCGGCGAGCGATCCCGCGAGGGCAACGACCTCTACCATGAGATGTCCGAGGCGGGCGTCATCGACCAGAAGGACCTCTCGAAGTCCAAGGTCGCGCTCGTGTACGGCCAGATGAACGAGCCCCCGGGCGCGCGCATGCGCGTCGCCCTGTCGGCCCTCGCCATGACCGAGTATTTCCGCGACGAAAAGAACCAGGACGTGCTGCTGTTCATCGACAACATCTTCAGGTTCTCCCAGGCCGGCTCCGAGGTGTCGGCGCTCCTCGGCCGCTCGCCCTCCGCCGTCGGCTACCAGCCGACGCTGGCAAACGAGATGGGCCTGCTCCAGGAGCGGATCACCTCCACCAACAAGGGTTCCATCACGTCGGTGCAGGCCGTGTACGTGCCGGCCGACGACCTCACCGACCCCGCCCCGGCCAACACCTTCGCCCACCTCGACTCGACCATCGTCCTCGAGCGGTCCATCGCCGAGCTCGGGATCTACCCCGCCGTCGACCCGCTCGCCTCGGTTTCGAAGGCGCTCGAGATCTCGGTTGTCGGCGAAGAGCACTACCGCGTGACCCGCGAGCTCCAGCGCGTGCTCCAGCGCTACAAGGACCTCCAGGACATCATCGCGATCCTCGGTCTGGACGAGCTCTCCCCCGAGGACAAGCTCACCGTCTACCGCGCCCGCAAGATCCAGCGCTTCCTTTCACAGCCGTTCTCGGTCGCGGAGGTCTTCACCGGGGCGCCCGGCAAATACGTTCCCGTCAAGGAGACGGTGCGCGGGTTCAAGATGATCCTGGACGGGCAGCTGGACGACGTGCCCGAGGGCGACTTCTACATGAAGGGCGGCATCGACGAGGTCATTGCCGTGGGAAAGAAGTAGCTCCATGCCCCTCACCCTCGAGATTGTCACGCCGGAGGCCCGGGTCTACTCGGAGATGGTCGACACGGTTGTCATCCCGACCGTCGAGGGGGAGATCGGCATCCTGCCGGGTCACATCCCCCTCGTCACCCAGGTGGGCGCGGGCGAGCTCCGGGCGACAAAGGGCGGCGTGACACAGCTCCTCGTGGTCGGCGGCGGATTCGCCCAGGTCAGCGGCGAAAAGGTCTCGATCCTGGCCGACAGCGCGATCAACGAGGACAAGATCGACGAGAATGCCGTCGCGGACGCGATGAAGCGCGCCGAGGATGAGCTCAAGAGCAAGGACTCCCTTGCGCCCGCGGAGGTCGAGCGCCTCGAGGCCGTGGTCCGCTTCTCGGTCGCACAACTCGGGATCAAGCGCCGGAGGCACTAAGAGAACGGGGTTGGAGCCCCACAAAAGGACAAGCCCATGAGATTCAAATCCAAGATTCTTGCG
>Ga0182015_10000483_pt1 | contig 56930 bp, 53 predicted proteins | sample 712P3MmetaG_FD_120478 | JGI IMG/M metagenome (GOLD analysis project Ga0182015, IMG submission 120478) | Permafrost microbial communities from Stordalen Mire, Sweden - 712P3M metaG | ecosystem: Environmental > Terrestrial > Soil > Wetlands > Permafrost | place: Sweden: Stordalen | collected...
CGAGCTCATCGGTGCGCCCATTCCGGCGAGGCTCGGACCGAAGTAGACAGAACAATCAGCACCGCTCTACGACGGACCCCTGCTCAACAGCCGCTTTTCTCGTCCCTACAGACTTAAGTTCGGGTTAGATAGTCGACCGCTGCGTTGACTTCAGGGCTTCTCGTACCCACGCTTGAGCGCCGGCCTGTAGCGCGTCCCACGGACTGCCGAGAGGCGGTGTGTAGGAGAGATCCAGGTCGTTCACTGCGTCGACCTCCAAGTCATTGAAGATTGCAGCCGCCGCGACGTCGATTCTCTTGGCAATCTCTGCGTTCCGATGGCCGAAGAGCTGAACGCCGAGCAGCCGGCCAGTGCTTCGGTCGCCCGTCAAGCGCATGCGAATCCTGTGACTGCCCGGGTAGTAGGCCTTGTGGTCGTCGGCCTCGTACTCGACGGTCGCCGGGTCGAAGCCCGCGTTTCGCGCTTCATGGTCCCGCAAGCCCGTGCGCGCGGCGACCATGTCGAAGATCTTCACTACCTGGGTGCCGAGGCTCCCGGCGAACTCGCGGTCGCCTCCGATCGCGTTCTCGCCTGCCACGCGGCCTTGCTTGTGGGCGGTCGTGCCGAGCGGAAGGTAGGTGGTTCCGAGCAATCGGTGATGCGTCTCCACACAATCCCCAGCTGCGAAGACGTCGGGAACGTTGGTACGCATCGTCGGGTCGACGGCGATGGCCTCCTTGAAGCCGAGGGTCACCCCGGCATTGGCGGCAAGACCGGTATCGGGGCGGACGCCGACAACGACGAGAACCATGTCCGTGAAGCGCTGCACCTCGCCGTGCGAGGACGACTGACCATCCACCTGGATACGGCCTGGTGAACCGAGGGGTGCACGGCCGAGCCTTGTCACGGCGGTGCCGGTGAGAACCTCGACCCCTTGTTCGCAGAGCTCCTCGCGGACGAGCGACCCGAGCTCGGGATCGACGCTGGGAAGGACTTCGCTGAGCTGCTCGAACTGCGTCACCGACAGCCCGCGGGAGACCAGTGCCTCAGCCATCTCGAGGCCGATGTATCCCGCTCCGACAATGACAGCGCCAGACGGGAGGGATTCCTCGAGCGTGCGCATGACCGCGAAGGTGTCACCGATCGAGTGAAGGAGATGCACACCATCGGCAACCCCGAGGGCGTCGGGGCCGGTGAGTCCCTCGATGGGCGGCCGGACTGACGCGGCGCCGGTGCCGATCACCAACGAGTCGTACGCGAGGAGTCTCTCGGCGCCGTTTGCGTCGACGAGGACAACCTTGTGGTCTTCGACGTCGATTCGTCGAGCCACCGTATCGAGGCGCAGGCTCAGGCCGGTCGCTTCAAGGTCCGCGATCGTGCGGTGGGCGAGGTTGGCCCAGTGCGTGACCTCACCCGAGAGGTAGTACGGGATGCCACAGATGGAGAAGTTGGGATACGCGTCGGCGACCACCACGGTCACCTCGGCCGCCGGTTCGACCTCCCGTATACGGAGAGCGGCACTGATCCCGGCGTCGCTTCCCCCGATGGCGACAACATGCATGGAGGCTGCTCCTTGTTCGGTTGAACCTTGACGGCTGGATCGTTCGACCGACAGTCGGCCTACGACTTCCGGGGCTGATCTGTGGTGGGGTGGGGCACGCTGTCCTGCGTGGCGCCACCCTTCTCGGGATCGGTCGCACCTCGGAGATGAGCGAAGATGATGTCGGCCGCCTCGGCTCTTGTTACCCCGGGATACAGGACGCGGATGAGGCCGAAGCCCAATAGGCCCCCCACGATTTGGGCGCTGATGAACCCCGGTACCGACGAGGGAGCGATTCCCGCGAAGGAGTTGGAGAACATCCTCCCGACAGTGATCGCCGGATTGGCGAAGCTCGTCGAGCTGGTGAAGAAGTAGGCAGCACCGATGTACGCTCCGACGGCGGCTGGCGCGACCCGGGAACGACCGGATCGGGCCAAGGCGAAGATCACGAGCAGCAGCCCCAAGGTGGCGACGACTTCCGAGAGCCAATGTCCACCGGAGGACCGAGGCTTGGTGGAGATCGAGATCGCCGCCCTGGAGAACATCAAGTTGGCGACCACGGCTCCCCCGATACAGCCCGCCACCTGGACCGGCGCATAGGCCGCGGCGTCGCGCCAGCGCAGACCACCGAAACCGGCGTCGACGAACGACACGACCGGATTGAAGTGGCCGCCCGAGATCGGGCCGAACATCAAGATGATCGCGAACAGCCCTGCGGCTGTGGCCGCCGCGTTCTCCAGCAGCTCCAGACCCACATTGCCCGGCGACAGCTGCTGGGCGGCAATCCCGGACCCGATCACCACCGCGGCCAGAAAGGCGCTTCCGAGGGCTTCCGCCACCAGCCGCCGCCAGAGCACGACGTCGTCCACTACCGCGACCTTCGCGCTCGGCAGACTTCTAGCAGCACCCCTTACCGCCGGGCGAAGCCGGCGACCAATCGGCGTCAGTGCCGTCGCCCTCGATGCCCGACTCGACCGGTGCATCGCCAAGCACGGTGTACACCTCCCACGGCGCGCCGTCAGGGTCGGTCACCCACGACTTGTCCTGAACGGCATAGCAGCAGGTGGTCGACTCCCTCAGGTCGGGATCGAGCCCCTCGCCGGAGAGCCGCCGCGTGGCCGCCCGAACCTCCTCGGGCGTCTCGACCTCGACGCCCAGGTGGTTGAGGGCTCCGGTTACTCCCTCGCCACGCCCGCCCGGGTTCTCGATGAGCACGAGCTTGAGCGGGGGTTCGACGATGGCGAAATTGGCATAACCGGGGTGGCGTTTGGCCGGCGCGACCCCGAACAACTTGGAGTAGAAACCCACTGCCGCGTCGATGTCGGCCACGTTGAGGGCGAGTTGGACTCGGGACATAATCAACCTCCGCTAGTATCCACAACCATCGATGCATTTATCATGGTCGATACATTCACATATGTCAATGGGAGAGGGAAGAGGCGTGGCCAAGCGACCTGCGCTGATCGACACCGCCGCCGAGGTTTGCTGTCCTTCGGTCTTCACCGACCCACTCGACGATGACAGCGCACTCGAGCTGACGAAGGGATTCGCTGCATTGGCTGACCCGGCTCGGCTCCGAATCATCTCGATCCTTGCCGCCGCAAAGGGGGGCGAGGTCTGCGTCTGCGACTTCGTCGAACCCCTCGGCAAGAGTCAGCCGACGGTGAGTCACCACCTGAGGGTGCTCGGCGACGCCGGCCTTGTCGTCGGCGACCGACGTGGCAAGTGGGTCTGGTACTCCCTCGTGCCCGGCCGCCTTGCGGCGCTTCGATCAGCGCTCCAGCTCTGACAGGAGATTTGACGGCAACTTGAGATGCTAAGGAGGCAATGTAATGACCAATGCTGCAGAGCTTCGTGAACAGGTCCGGAGCCGCTACGCCGAGGCTGCCAGCACCGTGATGACGGGCGCTGGTGCCGCGAGCGATTGCTGTCATCCGGGCACGACCTGCGCAGAAGAGGGGCATGCCACCGGGCCCGAGTTCTACGGACACCTGGCGGAGGGACAGCTGCCCGAGGCCGCAGTGCTTGCGAGCCTCGGATGCGGCAACCCCACCGAGGTCGCAGATCTCCATCCGGGCGAGACCGTGCTTGACCTTGGATCGGGAGGCGGCATCGACGTCCTGCTGTCGGCCAAGCGTGTCGGGCCAACCGGCAAGGTCTACGGCCTTGACATGACCGAAGAGATGCTGGCCCTGGCGATCAGGAACCGCGACGAAGCGGGCGCGACGAACGTCGAGTTCTTGAAGGGTTACATCGAGGACATCCCGCTTCCCGCGAGCACGGTCGACGTCGTGATCTCGAACTGCGTCGTCAACCTGTCGACGGACAAGCCCCGCGTGTTCGCCGAGATGCACCGAGTGCTCCGTCGTGGTGGCCGCATAGGAATCAGCGATGTCGCTGCCGATGACGAGCTCGATCCGGCCCAGCGCGCCGAGCGTGGCTCCCACGTCGGGTGCATCGCAGGTGCGTTGACGTTCGAGGAGTACAAGGCGGAGCTCCGTGCTGCCGGGTTCGAGGATGTGAGCATCACCTCGACATCTGAGTACCTACCCGGCATCCATTCCGCGATCGTGAAAGCCACGAAACCATCAGCCGGTGTTGGTGAAGTTGGAACATGAACGAGAACGGACTCGTGACGCTGGCGAGCAGGTTCCCGGTCGGTAAGACGACGGACCGCCTCGTGAACGCTGCCACGGCGGCGGGCCTTCGCATTTTCGCCCGCATCGATCATGCTGCAGGTGCTGCCGAGGTCGGCATGCCGCTTCGGCCTACCGAGCTCGTGATCTTCGGTCATCCGAAGGGTGGAACTCCCCTCATGGTGGACCAGCAGACCGCCGGAATCGACCTTCCCGTGAAGGCCCTCGTCTGGCAGGACGAGGGTGGCGCGGTGTGGCTCACGTACAACGACGCGACGTGGATCGCAGCGCGGCATGGATTGGACGAGGCGTCGGAACCGGCTGTTGCGGCGATGAACCTCGGACTCGCGCGACTGGCTCAATCAGCAGGTCGTGACTGATTCAGCCGCAGGCGAGCAGGACCGAACTCTCCTTCAGGCGTGTCGACACGACCTGCCCGAGTCGCCACAGCCGGCCTCGCAACAATTGCGCTGAGAGAGGTTGCAAGGGCGCGATGCCTGTCGGTTCGAAACGCGACACAATTGCGCGATGGGCCACGGTCGACCCCTCACGAGGCGGCAAGTCGCGGACTTTGTCGACGACATCGTGATGCTGCGGACAAAGGCAGGACGTGCCTATGCCGGCTTGAAGGCCCTGTTCTCGAGGGCGAAGCCGGATGGAGCCTCGGCTGCTCAGGACACCAGCGAGACGAGGTCTTCCGAGGCGCCGTCGGCTACTCGCCACCGGAGCGCCGAATAGCGTCGCTCAGCGCTATACAGGAGATCATGGCGGACGGCGAAACGCGATCAGGGACCTGCCCGGTCGCCCACGGCTTCCGCTTCGCCGGCGCCGGCGAGGCGTTGGCCGGCTTCGCGCGCTACGACGAGCTGCAGGACGAGCACCGGATCGTCCGGGTCGAGGAGCCGGAGGGCTCCTATCATGTCCTCCTCGATCGCGAGTTGATCGCAGCAGGACTCCAGGACACCGAGACCTTCTCGAGCAATGCCATCACCCCGCTCCAGCCCAATCCGCTCTACAGCGTGATCCCGATCATGCTCGATCCGCCGGAGCACACGAAGTGGCGGCGGCTCCTCTCCGGCTACTTCGCCGTGCGAAGGCTGCCCCTCCTCGACGCGAGAATCCGCGAACGGTGCACCCAACTCCTCGACGGGTTCGAACACGACGGGGCCTGCGAGTACGCAAACGACTTCGCCTTTCGTTTCCCGACCTCGATCTTCCTCGAGATCATGGGCTTGCCCGCCGACGAGCTGGACACCCTGCTCGAATGGGAGCGTGCGATCCTCTACCCAGGCCCTGACGGCTCGATTCAACCCGAGGGGCGGATCACAGCGGTCTTGAAGGTGTTCGATCGCTTCCGTGAGCTCATCGCCGAGCGGCGCGCTGCGCCGGCACGAGATGCCGACGACATCGTGAGCCATGCGGCCTCGTGGGAGATCGACGGGGCGCCCGTGAGCGACGACGAGATCCTCTCGTGCTGCCTGCTCCTCTTCATGGCGGGACTCGACACCGTCGCGAACGAGCTGTCATTCGCGATGCACCATCTGGCGACACATCCTGCCGATCGTGCCTGGTTGGCGGAGGATCCGAACCGTTCTGTCCTGGCGACCGAGGAGCTGTTGCGTACCTTCGCGATCGGCCAGATCGCCCGGAAGGTGCGACGCGAAACCGATCTTGGTGGCGTGCGCCTGAGCCCCGGCGACATGGTTCTCTTCCCGCTGGCGGCGGCGAACCGGGACCCGGCCCACCTCGATCACCCACGTGAGGTCGACTTCGGACGAGAGCTCCGGCCGCACTACACCTTCGGCGCCGGCCCGCATCGGTGCCTCGGGTCCCACCTCGCGCGCCGCGAGATAGCCGTAGCCCTCGAGTTGTGGCACCAGCGGATACCCGATTACGAGGTCGCCACCGATATGCCGCTTCCTGGGCACTGGGGAAGCGTGCACGGGCTGACGTCGCTTCCCCTGCGTTGGCGAACGGCGTAGCCGGCGGCAGCGTCGATCACCCGCACATCGCAGAGGGGCGGCCTCCGGCTCAGATCGTGGATGGAAGTCGCCGCCGCTCGCGCCGTCGGATGCCCTCGGGCGGCCACTCCGCTCCGGCAGCTGTACTTCTCCACCATTCGTCCATGCCTTCGCCGGTGGTGATCCAGATGTCGGTCCGCGCCGTGATGTGATCCAGGAGCTCCTCGAGGAGACCGACGCGGCCGGCGGACCCGATCGACTGAGGTTCGAGGGTGAGGACGAAGCAGCGGCCGAACTCCACGACGGCTTCGAACTCGGCGATCCAGTCCTCGAGGACGGCCCGGTAGGGGGCGATGCGGCCTTGGCCGCGAGGATACGGCGGCCCGTAGTTGAAGAGGAAGCGGCTCGCGTCGTCGAGATCCCACGATCTCGGAATGTCGACGATGGCGTCTCGGCCCCGCCCGTCCGCACCCGAGAGGAAGAGGGGCCGATCGTCTCCCCGGGTGATGGAAGACCATCGGTGACCCGTCTCGAGCAACAGTCCGATCGTCTGCTCCGTGATATCGCCGGGCGGGCGAAAGCCCGTCGGCGCAGTACCAACAACGCCCTGAAGCCGTTCTCGGGAGGACTCCAGCGCTTCCCGCTGCTCACTCGGCGTCGACGCGGCGAAGTCCACGAGACCCGGGCCGCGGCTCGCGATGCAGTGCCCGTCTGCCGCCACGGCCTCCACGACCTCGCGGTATCGCTCGACGAGGTCCGAGCACACGAACCATGTCGAAGGCACCTTCGCCGCCCCCAGTGCGCCGAGCAGACGGGGAGCACCCCGGAGTGCCCCGGCCTCGCCGATCGACCTCGTGGACGGACGCTCGTTCACACTCGGGTCGAGCCGCAGCCAGAAGAGCTCGGCGTCGAACTCCACGGTGATCACGACCGCTGCCTTGGCTCGGTCCGGCCAGCGGATCTCGGCCGCTTCGCCGGGCGTCACCGGCCCCCACCGCCTGGCGGAGCTACGGTGCTCCGGTACCAATCCGCGATCTCGCGTCCCGTCGCGAACCAGACGTCGTGCGCGCGGATGTGGTCCAGCAGCTCTCCGAGGAGCTTGACCTTGGCGGGTTTGCCGATCAACTGCGGGTGCAACATCAAGACGTAGCAGAGTCCGAACCGGTAATGGCCGTCGAACTCCCGTCGCCAGTTGTCGAACGTCGCCCGGAGCGGGGACAACCGGTCCTGACCGCTCGGCGTTACGGGGTCATCGTGATAACCGAACTGCGGGAAGTCGTCGAGCTCCCACTTGCTCGGGATCTCGATGAGATCGGTGACCCTTCCGTCCACCGTCCATCGGTAGGGAAGGTCGCCGCCTCGCATGGAGCTCGAATACGAGAAACCGAGCCGGTCGAGCAACCCAGGCGTCCCCTCACTGAAATCCCCGCTCGGCGAGCGGTAGCCGACCGCCTCGATCCCGGCGAGCTTCTGGAAGATCCCCTGGCTCTTCGCGATGATCTCTTCCTGCTCCTCCAGCGAGAGATCGAAGTAGAGCTCGTGGAGGTACCCGTGGTGCCCCAGCTCGTGACCGCCGTCGACGACGTCGGTGACGCAGTCCGACCATTGCTCGGCGATCCATCCGGGGACGAAGAACGTCGCCGTGATCCCGTGGCCACGGAGAAGCGACAGCAGGTTGGCGACGCCCCGCTCCGGGCCGTAGGCACCGAGCGAGAACAAGGCAGGGCGCGCCAGGGCCCCGAGGTCGTCGCCGTCCAGACGGAGGGACCGTCGAGGTCGAACGACACCCAAACGGCGCAACGGGCGCCGTTCGGCCACACCATCTCCGGCGCCGGCTGCCACCTGGAGCGCTCAACGACATTCACCGGAGCCCCGGCTTCCTCGCGCGGTGAACGATCGCCGGTCCGCAGTCAGTCGATCACGACGCGGGCCGGAACTTGGCGAGGTCCGCCTCCCGGGCCAACAGGTCGCCGAAGTCCTGCTCGACGAAGTCGGCCTCGCACGGGTGCCCCGAGGCGAGCCACATGCGGCGATCCTGCGGGTCCATGATCACCGACATCACGGTCGCCCACTGCTCCTCGTCCTCAGGTCGTGGGTGGCAGCAGACTCCCGAGGGAAAGTCGGCGTGATCGCTCAGTGCCCGCCGCAGGGAGGCGACGTCATGGGGCTCCGCGGCGCCGGCGATCGTCGACGCCGCCCGTTGCAGGCGGACCAGGCTGTCGGGCATGGCGTACAGCGAGACGTCGTCCTGGCCGCGAGGAGAGCGCAGGAAGTGATTCGTGTGAACGATGGCGCCGTCCTCGGGAAGGATCGCCTGCACGGCGAAAAAGTCCCCCGGTCCGGCCTCCAGATCGACCGCGATGTCGTCGCCCGTGGCGAACAGGTAGTTGGCGGCGGACGCCCGGAAGTTCTTCTGGACCGTCTCGATGGCGCTTGAGAGCAGCTCGCAGTCGGCGAGCGCGCGGAGCATCACGTGGTAGGGGATGCCGGGCTCCCCCCGGTCGCCAGACGTCACCAGGGCGTTGGTCGTGACCGCGAGGCCGGCCGAGTTCAGGCTGCACTTCGCCAGCAGACCCGCCTCGACCACCGTGACGTAGTTCGGTGCGTCCGGCTGCTCGACCTCAAGGATGACGAGCGTGTCGAAACAGTGCATCAGCCAGTCCCAGTTCTGCCCGACGAGCGGTCGCCCCGATCGGGTGCGTCGGCCGAGCAGTGCGAAGGACGTGCACTCGCGTGCAAGCCGGTGCCGCTCCTCGGAAGCCTGGCGGGCCGTGGCGGCCCAGATGACCTCGGTGCGGGTGTTGAGCGTGAGCACGTCGGAGAAGCTGAGGCCGGCGCCCTCGGCGATGCCCGCCATCTCCTCGAGGTACTGCGGGTAGCTCGCACGGATCTCGGGCTCGAAGACCGCCGCCGCGGCGCTCGCCTGCTCCCACGACCAGCCGGCCGCACGTTGGAACGCTTTCTCGTAGGCGGCCCGACTGATCAGGATCCTGTCGCGTGCCGCCTCCCCGTACTGGCGGCCCCGCTCCAGCGGGCTGCCGGCAACCCTGATTCGCGGATGGGTCCGCGGTGACCCCGTTCGGGACATCCCGGCTCCTTTCCCGTACTGCAACGGAGAATTGCCAGAGTGTAGATCGTGGCCCCGTTCCCGTCTGCGAACCGGGCCACGGGATCGTCGCTCGCTCTGTTAGGTTCGCCCAGTTGTGTCCGTGGACTTCGCCCGGGGGGTCTTTCCGTTGCTCACACCGCAGATTCCGACCGAGATCCAGCTCTTCCGTGAGCAGGCGCTCAGGTACCTCCGAGAGCACGTTCACCCGCTCGAGCAAAGGGTCGCCGAGACCGGTGTCCTGGACTTCGACCAGTACGAGGAGCTTCGCCTGCGGGCCCGCAGCGAGCTCGCGCTGCCGGAGGAGTACCAGCGGGTCGCGGAGCAGCCGCGACCGGAGGTCCCCATGCTAATCCACGTCGCGATCGAGGAGATCGCGGGGCACGCGACGAACGGCCTCGGCGGCGTCATCCCGAGGGCTCGCGGTCGGGACGTGCTCGAGGCGATCGCCAGCCCGATGCAGAAGGAGCGGTACGTCCTGCCGGTGCTGCGCGGCGAGACGAGGACCGCGTGGGCGATCACGGAGCCCAACTCCGCCGGATCCGACGTGACCGGCATCGAAGCGACCGCAGAGCGCGACGGCGACGAGTGGGTGCTCAACGCGGAGAAGTGGTTCGTGACCGGCGGCGATCGGGCAGGCTTCTTCCTCGTCCTCGTCTGGGCCGAGGGCGAGCAGGCGCTCTTCATCGTCGACCGCACTGCGCCCGGGCTCGAGATCCTCCGGCGGCCGCTGTTCATGCACGACCCCTATACCTCCGGCCACATCGAGCTCAGGCTGGACAACTGTCGGGTACCGGACGAGAACCGCGTCCCGGCGGGCGAGGGCGGGACGCGGCGCTGGCTCGCAGTCGAGCGCCTGATGATCGCCGCCCGATGCTGCGGTGCAGCCGAGCGGCTGATCGAGGAGACGACCGAGTGGTCGAAGGAGCGCGTCGCGTTCGGGAGCCCCATCGTGGCCAACCAAGGTGTGCAATTCCCGCTGGCCGATTCTGCGACCGAGCTGCTCGCAGCCCGCCTGATGACCTATCACGCGGCCGAGGCGTGCGACACGCACCCGGACCCGACCATCGTCCACGGCAAGATCTCCATGGCAAAGCTCTTCGCGTCCGAGATGGCCAACCGCGTCGCCGACCGATGCGTGCAGCTGTACGGAGGCCGCGGTTACATGACGGAGAACGTCGCCAGCCGCTACTTCCGAGAGCTCCGAGTCGACCGGATCTGGGAAGGGACGAGCGAGATCCAGCGGGTGATCATCGCCCGAGGCTTGATCAAGCGCGGCCAAGCGCCGTATACGGCCATCTCGCTGAACGGCGTGTGAGCCGGTCCGGTCCGACGCCGGCCGAGGGCCCCCTGATCAGAGATCTCAGCCCGCTCTTCGAGCCGGATTCGGTCGCGGTCGTCGGCGCCTCGAACGACCCGGCGAAATGGGGGCACGGTACCGCGAGGCGGGCGCTCCTCGGTGAGCACCGGCGGAGGGTTTACCTCGTCAACAACAACGGGGGCGAGGTCCTCGGTCGCCCGGCGTTTCGGTCCGTCGCGTCGCTGCCGGAGCCGCCGGACCTCGTCATCGTGGCCGTCCAGGCCTCGGCGTTCGAGCAGGTGATCGACGACGCCCTCTCGGCAGGTGCCCGAGCGATCGTCGTGATGAGCGCCGGGCTGGGCGAGACCGGAGAGGAGGGCGTCCGCCGGGAGCGGGCGGTCCGTGATCGCGTTCGCGCGGCCGGGGCCGTGCTCATGGGGCCAAACTGCTTGGGCGTATTCGACGCCGCGGCCGAGCTCGAGATCAACAACCTCACACACGGTTCGATCGGGGTCGTCTCTCAGAGCGGGAACTTCGCCCTCGAGCTGAACGAGCTCGCAGCGGACCACGGGCTCGGATTCTCCCGGTTCGCTTCGCTCGGCAACCAAGCCGATCTCGAGTTCGCCGAGGTGATCGCCGATCTGGCGCGGCACGGGCCGACAGCGCTGATCGCGGCGTACTGCGAGGACTTCCGCGACGGTCGAGCGTTCGCGCGCGCCGCCATCGAGGCAGCCGAACGCGGCAAGCCGGTCCTGCTGCTCGATGCCGGCCGCTCGGCGGCCGGGACGGTCGCCGCCCACTCCCACACCGGCGCCCTGCTCTCGGATTCCCGTGCCGTCGAGGCCGCCTGCGCGGCGGCTGGCGTCCTCCGGGTCGACTCACCGAAGGAGGTGATGGACCTCGCTGCGGGCCTGCTGAGCGGCGCCCGGGTTCGCGGGAGGCGCCTCGGCGTCCTCACCGACGGCGGTGGCAGCGGCGTGGTCGCCTGCGATCTGGCGGACGCCGGCGGTTTCGAGATGCCGCGCCTCAGCGACGCGGTGAGCGCCGCCCTCACCACCGCGCTCTCCCCGAGAGCGCCGACTCGCAACCCTGTCGACGTGGCAGACGCCGGACCGAAAGACTACCGGTCGTATGAACGGGCGGCGGCGATCCTCCTCGCCTCCGGGGAGGTCGACTCCGTGCTCCTCACCGGCTACTTCGGCGGGTACAGCCGTCAGGGCGGGGACGCTCGCGACCGCGAGGTCGCGGTCGCCCACGGCCTCGGGCGCCTCGTGCGCGAGCTCGGCGGCACGCTCGTCGCCCAGATGATGTACTCGTCGTCTGACCCCGCCTGGGCGCTGCGCCAGAACGGCATCGCCGTCTACCGCGACACCGAGTCCGCCGTGGCCGTGATGGGGCGTCTCGCCGTTCGCGAGCAGCGCCCCGCCCGCGGTGTGCCCGAGCTGCCGGCCGCGGCCGCGGCCGTCACCGTGGCCGGGTACTTCGCGGCGCGAGATCTTCTTCAGCGGGCCGGCATCGAGTTCTCGCCAGCGCAGGAGGTCCGCAACCTCGACGCCGCCAAGGCGGCCGCGGTCGAGATCGGCTACCCGATCGTCCTGAAGGCGCTCGGGCGGCTGCACAAGTCGGACGCGGGCGGCGTCATTCTCGGGATCGCCGACGAGGACGCGCTCGCGGAGGCGTTCGCCGGGCTGACCTCGAGACTGGCCCCGCCGAGCTGCTCGGTCGAGCGCTTGACCATCGCGGAGGACGGAGTGGAGCTGATCGTCGGGGCAAGGCGCGATCCCCGTTTCGGTCCGGTCGCGCTCGTGGGTCTCGGCGGAGTGTACGCAGAGCTCCTCGACGACGTCGCCGCCGGGCTTGCCCCCGTCAGCAAAGCAGACGCCCTCGACCTCCTCGGCTCGCTCCGGGGCGCTTCGCTGTTCTCCGGGCTTCGCGGGCGACCGGCACTTGCGCTCGAAGGGGCCGCGCAGTCCCTTGCTGCAATCTCGCGCGTGGCCGCCGAGCATCCCGAGATCGCCGAGCTCGAGGTGAATCCGCTCCTCGTCACCAGAGCCGGTGCCATCGGGCTCGACGCTCGGATCGTTCTGGCCGACGATCCCTCCGCCCACGGTGGCGACCACGACGCAGCGGAGCAGTAGCGTCGCAAGAGCGCCGACTTCACGCCCGAGATGGGGGTAGCGGTGGTCAATTCTTCTCTGCGAGACCTCGGCCTTCGGGCCTAGCTATCGGTCGACCCCGATGAGATGGAGGCGATTCTCGGCGCGGGCGCGACGCTGCCGTCCCTCTTCTACACCGAGCCCGGTATCGCCGAGCTCGAGGACGAGCTCGTATTTCGGCCCTCGTGGCAGATCGTCGGCATCGAGCCCGAGTTGCGGAACGTCGGCGATTACTTCACGACCGACATCGCCGGTTACGGGTTCGCGGGTACCGATCGTCGTGCTGCGTGACGAGCAGATGGCGCTTCGGGCCTTCGTCAACCTCTGCCGGCACCGACCGCACCCCGTGGTGGTCGGCGGTGGCAACTGTCCGTCGCTCGAATGCACCTATCTCGGTTGGGTGTACGGGCTCGACGGCGGCCTGCGCGCCATCGGCCAAGCTCAGGTAGGGATTGCGCCTCCTCCAGCGCTGCACCACGACCTCGTGTACCGCGACCGGTGAGTGAGCATCCCTCCTGGCGGCCGGGGCTTACCTCACGCCCGAAAACGCCGTCCTGTGCCACGATCGGGGGATCCTCCGGCCCCAGGCTCAGAGCGGCGGGAGCGCCCGCGAGTGCTCCCTCAGGTACGGCAATGGCGTCGCGGGATCGGCGGAATCGATCTCGCGGCCAAGACGGTGGCCGTCGAAGATGACTTCGGCGAGCAGCTGCGGGGCGACGCAATCCCCGATCCGGTACAGCGCCTCGACCCCCTCGGACGCGAGCGAGCCCGGATCCCCGGCGAGCTCCAGGTAGAGCGCTTCGTCCGAAAGGCGCTGCGTCACGAGGACGACGGCGTCGCTCTCGGCCTCCCACGGGTCGCCGAACTCGTCGCGGCCTCGGAGCCCGTCTGGGGCGACCGCCTCGAGATCGACTCCCCGCTCGGTGTGGACTTCGAGCTCGTGCAGATGGCGCCGCAGCAGCGGACCTTCGAGCGTCTCGTCCGAGAGGGGCGAGATCTGGCCGAGGCCGCTCACGAGACGGACCAGGAATCCCTCGAGGACGAGGAGCTCCGCCAGGCCGGCGCCCATGAAGTAGCCCTCGCAGTCGTAGACGACGACACGGCGTCCTGGGGGGCGCTTTCCGCCGAGGACGACCTGCTCGGGCGTGAGACAGTAGGGCAGGCCGGCGTCCGCGCCGGGAATTGGCCCACGGGAGCCGGGGCCGAGGCCGTCGCCTGCCCAGTGGGCGCCGGTGGCCGTCACGACGATCTCGGCGCCGTACCGGCGCACGGCATCGGCATCGAGCCGGGTGCGCGGGACGAACTCGACGTTCGAGAGCTTGTCGATCTGGATCTTCCGGTAGTTCACGACTCTCCCCCACTCCCCGAGCCCGGGCAGCCGCGGGATCCATCGCATGCATCCGCCCATCTCCGCCTCGGCGTCGACGAGGTGAACCCGCCGCATTCCCCGCTTGCCGAGCACGATCGCGCACTCCATCCCTGCCGCGCCCGCCCCGATCACGAGCACATCTCGCCCGGCGTTGGACGCCCGTTCGAAGCGCTCGGGGTGCCAGCCCCGCCGGTACTCCTCACCCGCGGTGGGGTTCTGCGTGCAGCCGAGGTGGTACATGCCTCCCCGTCCCGTGCACTGGTTGTTGCCCGTGCACTCGCGAATATCGTCTAATCGACCTTCGGAGATCTTCTCGGGGAGGAACGGATCGGCGATCGACTGCCGGGCCGAGCCGACGATGTCGAAGGTACCGGCCCGCACGATGTCGGCCATCTTGTCGGGGGAGGTGAGGCGGCCCACCCCCACAATGGGCTTGGCGGTGACGGAACGGACCTTCCCCGTCCACGCGAGCTGGTAGCCCTCGGCGAAAAAGCGCGATGAGCCGCTGTCCTTGGACCACTCCGCGATCGAGCCCACGTTCACGTCCCAGAGGTCGACGAGATGGTCGGCGAGGGAGATGAACGCGAGGCCCTCCTCAAGGGCGACCCCGGCCGGCCCGAGCGCATCGACGGAGATGCGCGAGGCGATGGCGCAGCGCTCGCCGACGGCCGCCCGCACCTGCTCGAGGGTCTCGAGCCAGAAACGGGCCCGGTGCTCGAATGAACCTCCGTACCCGTCGCTTCGCTGGTTGTAGAAGGGCGACAGGAACTGCATGGGCAGGTAGCTGTGAGCGCCGTAGACGTAGACGATGTCGAAACCGGCTCGCTCCGCTCGCCTCGCCGCCTCTACCCACTGGCGCTGCACTCGCCGGATGTCCGCCACTTGCATGGCCTTCGGTGTGACGGCCTGGTGATCCCCGGCGATCTGGGAGGGAGCGAGGGAAGGAAGGCGGGACTCCCGGTTGCGCGAGTTGACGCCTCCATGATGCAGCTCGACGCCGGCGAGGGCACCGTGGGCGTGCACCTCGTCGCACATGATGCTGAGCGCACGCACGTCGTCGTCGTCCCAGAGCCGGCACGGCGTCTCGGTCGCCTCGGGGCTGATCGAGCAGAACTCGGTGCAGACCGCCGCCCATCCGCCTTCGGCCTTCACCGCTCGGTGCCGTGCTTGCGACCAGGGTTTCTGCACGCCGCCGTGCAGTGGGGTACCTGGTAGAAGCGGTTCCTCAGCGTCTTCGGCCCGATCGTGATCGGCTCGAAGAGGACGTTATGCCTCGGGTCGCGCGCCACGATTCGCTGCCTCTCCCGTTCGACCGCCTCGCATGACCGCCAACCCGAACTCGGCCATCAGGGCCGCTCTATTGCGTTCGGTCAATCTCCCGGTCGTCCTTTCTCAAGTGTCCGGCTGCTCACACCTTGAGTCAATACGGTAGATGGCGGGCCCGCTGGCAACACGCAAACTTGGGTCCCGCATGAAGGGCTCGCTCGACAAGCCAGTTGACTTGGACCGCATCGAGCGTATGATCACATCCTGAGCGGTACCACCCAGACGACGGAGATAGCCGGTCGAGCGCCGTTGGCGACATGGCGCTTCTCGACGACGAACACGTGCTGACACGTCGCGGCGCCACCGAAGCCGACGCCTTGATCGAGCAGGCCCGTCAGCGCCGACGGCGAAGGTGGTGGTCGATCGCGACGGCCGTGCTGCTCGTCGCAGTCGCAGGCGGGATCGCCGTCTCTCTCGGGTCGCCGTCCGTGAGGCCACCTGCTCGTAGTACCACCGGAGCCCGACCCAACGGTGGTCCGACCAGCCCTGCCAACCGGACTGCCTCTGCCCGAACCTGTAGAGCTGATCTCGCGACTACCACGTCTCATCTGGTAATGCCGTCGCTCACTCGGTTCACAACAACACTGCGTCTACGAGACGGCGAGTCGCTCGCACCCGCGCCCGCGGGCTACGTCGCCCGGGCCTCGTCCAAGTCAGCGTGGCGAGATCTCGGACTGATCAAAGAAACGAGCGCCACCTACCAAGTCTTCCTTGCCCGTTATTGGAGCCCGTTCGGCGCGGGGCCGGACGGGGCGCAGTTCGCCGGGCAGGTCGTGTGGGTGGTCATGGGGAAGAATCTTGCGTACGTTCCCGACGCGCCACCGTCGGGTGTGGTTCCGAAGACCGCGCCGAGCTGCGTCTTCGGCGGTGGGATCAGCGTCTCGAGCGCGACGACTGGCCTTTTTCTCACCTCGTCTTGACGCGCGTCCTCAACTTGCGTCCGTGCCCTCAACGAACGTGGGTTGGCGACCTTGCGCCTATACGACGATGATCCCGCTGGCTGGAATGACCGAAGAGATGCCTCGATTCGAGGGAGACTCGCGCCGTTCTCCTCGTGGTCGTGCGGGATAATGCCGAACTCGTGCAGGCGGCCAGGGTCACCGCCAGGACCGTCATCGCGATCACGCTCAGCTTGAGCACCACGCGCAGGCTCTCTCCGATCGTCCTCGCCCGGGGCTTCGCGGGCAGGGCGTGCTCAGCAGGCTGGCTGCGAGGGTGACCGTTCGTGAATGGTGTCGCTGGGTGACTTGAGCGGAAGCCGCGGCTCCGCGAGCGTTTCAGATCAGCGTTCAGCCGACCGGTGAGAGGATCGGATACGTGATCTCCAGGCTGGTACGCGGTCCACCATCGTCCGGCATCGGGGCAAGCACGATCGACTCCCCTCGACGTTTCGATGCCCCGATCTTCGGCTTGGCCGGCGCGGTGGCCGTCGTCCTTGGTTGCACATTGGTCCTTGCCCTGGTCGCGATCATCACCTTCACGTTCGCCGCCACGGCGCCCGATCTCAGCGCCGGCGACGTCATACCGCCGCTGGTCTTGGCCTTGGCGCTTTGGCTGTGGATGTGCGTGGTGCTGAGTCGCTCACGGATGTTGCGAAAGCATCAGCGGTTCCTCTTCCATCCTGTGCGCTCCCTCTTCCCTCGAAGGCTCGCCGCTATCTGGGTACTGGGTTCAACCGCTCTATTGATCGCTCCGGTCCTGGCCTCGGTGGTGAGTCGTCTTGCGGACCAAAGCCGACCCATCCGTGAGTACGACCCCGCCCAACGCGGTTACGTGCTCAGCAACAAGGCAACCATGAGCGCGATCTACCGCACCACCGATCTGCACGCAGCGACGGTTCAAGATCGGTTCGTCCTCTCGGCTGCGTTGGCTGTCGCCTTGATTGCGACGACCGTGGCGGCGCTGGACCTTCTCCGCAGGCGGCGACCGGCCAAAGCGGAGTGCTCCTCGCGTCCCTTCCTTTCACAGCGGTACATCTTGCCGCCGCTCTCCGCGAGCCTCGTCCTCTTCATCCTCGGTGCGACCCTCGCTGCGGTTACGGGAATAGCGTCCGCGTCCCGACTGGCGACCTACTTCGATGACGCGAAGCCGCTGTCCGGGCGCGGGACCGTGAGCACCTTCCTGCCCGCTGGGCAAGAAACGGTCTTCGTCGGCTGCTCAGAAGCAATCAGTTGTCCACCGCTTCTCGCGAACGAAGTCGACGTGCGGGAAGGCTCAGCGGCCCCGCTCCTGACCTTCGCCGATCCGAGTCATGATCGGCTGACTCAGAACGCTCAGCCGTTCGCAGGCGCGGTCTCTTTCACCGTCCCGCGATCCGGGAGATACGTCATCTCGACGAGTGGTGGACGTGGATGGCGACTCCGTCTCGCTGCGGGTGAAGGGCAAGAGGCGAGATCGCTAGCTGCTTGGGTTTTAGCCGCGTCGGTCGGTCTGCTCCTCGTGGTAGCGGAGCTGATCGGTCTCCTGCGATATGCCCGTGTCAGCCATCTCGCGCGCCGCGCTTCTTCGTTACCCTGATCCCTATGTCAAACTGCGAACGAGCTAAAGGACCGACCAGCCGCCGTCCGATGCAATCACCTGTCCGGTGACCCAGTCGGCTTCATCGCTGGCCAGCCAGGCGACGAGGCGGGCGGTGTCGGCCGGCTTGCTCCATCTTCCCCCGGGGCTGCGCGCGGCAACCGCGGCGATTGTTTCGGCGCTTGCGTAGCCGGTGTCGTTCGGACCGGGGTTGATGCAGTTGACGGTGATCCCGCGGGGCATGAGGTGCGCAGCGAGGCTGGGCGTCAACTCTCGCAGAGCAGCCTTGGACCCGATATATGGCAACTCGGCGGGCATGGCCCCGTGGTACTGGCCGGAGGTGAACAACATGATGCGGCCACCCGGACGGCCGTCGTGGCGGGCCGCGAACGTCTGGACCAGCAACAAGGTGGCCCGTGTGTTCACTGCGTAGGTGAGGTCGATCTCGGCGGCCGTAAGTTCCTCGAGCGACTGGATACCGCTACGGGCGTGATTCGCCACGACTACGTCGAGATGGCCGAACCTCTCGTGTGCGGCGTCGACGAGCGCAGCCGGCATGTCAGGGTCGGCAAAGTCAGCGGCGAGATGGTCAACCTTGCCGCCCTGGTCGCGAAGCTCCTCGACGAGAGCCTCGACGCCACCGCGGTCGGCGCCCCAGATCTGCTCCTCGTCGTGCGGCGACCAGGAGTGAAGCATCACCGACGCACCATCAGCGACCATTCGTCGGGCGATACCCGCGCCGATCGCGATGCGCCGGCTGGCTCCCGTGATCAAGATGACGCGCCCATCCAGAGGCCGCCGAGGCACCATGTCGGAATCATGGCAGACCTCCCAAACTGATGAGGCGCCCGATAAACCCCCGCCCGGCCGAGGCAAGGCATCAAGCCGGCGATGAAACGCGTAGGGGCGACGTCGTGTCCGTCACAGCTCAGCCCCCCATTCCTCGGCGATCTTGGCGGCCTCCTCCCGAGAACAGGCGTTGCGAGAGTTGCCGACCTGCGCCTCGAACAGGCTGCGGCGCGAAGTCCAATGAGGAGTGGACGGTGTGATGCACTCATGGAGCCTCGGCCAGTCGAAGCGGGCGAGCATGACCGGCTTGCCGTCATCACCGGAGAGCACGAAGTAGCTCACGCTGTCTTGCCCTTGCGGGCGCGGCGCCGCTCTCGTTCCAAATGGGCCATCAGCGGCACGGCGTGACAGTTCGAGGGCCTCGGAGAACCCCCTTACCGAGCCAAGGAACTCTCCCTCGACAGCTCCTCGATTGTCGGAGAGCCTCAACGCGACACCGCCCCCGAGTCCCGGAATCTTGCCCGGGAGGCGATATGCCTCAGCAGCTTCCACGGCTGCCCACGGGAGGTCGAAAGTGCCCGAGACCTCCGTTTGTGGGGTGGCCCAGCCGCCACTTCGCCAGGTGATTCCATCGTCACGGATTGCGCACTTTCCGGAGCTGAGTCCACTGCGACCGAACCCCCCACTCCGCTTTCGCCATCGAATGTCAGGAAACTGCTCTTTGTCGGCGAGTAGCGACACTTCCGTGAAAGAGACATAACCACGCCAGTAGATGCCCTTGGACGGTTTCCGGCTTCTTCCGGCGAGCCGGGCGTAGGTAAGCGGACAACCCGCCGCAATCACTGGTCCGAGGAAGACCGCCAGGGCGGCGTGGAGGAGCAGAGCGAGGCCGATACCGAGTACGGAGAACACAACAATAAAGAGCAGGACCTTACGCATGGCGGGAAGCCTCGGAAGAAAAGCCGATCATCGGAGGAAGGCGCCGTCGAGAGCAGCTGCAATGTGGACCGCTAACACAATGACGGGCGAGTACGACCGTATCCCTCCGCGCACTTAGGAGGAGAGGTCGGGTCCAGTCACGTTGCATGTTGGCTTACCACAGGCGAACTGCCAACGGTTGACGAGGTTCTGGCTCTCGCCGCGTCCCTTGCCGTGAATACGGAACGTGGGCGGCCGCACGCAGCCCGCCCACCGGTGCTCGGTGGGACCGTGTGCCCGCCGGTGCAGGCCGCAAGGGTGAGCGCCATACCACCGGCATGACGACTCGGAATCTCACCGATGCCTCCCACGGTGGTCGTCGTACAGGCGGCGCGTCAGCGTCATCATCGCGACCCCGCCGAGCTTGGGCACCGCGCCTACCTTCGCACGAAGTCTCCCCACGGAGGTTCTCCGACGACGCCGCCCGCACTGAAACCGAGCTATTTGCACAGGTTGGGAACGGCGACACTGGTCGTCCGCCCCGTCTCGACGATTGCATTCACGGACCGCTCACCTGTGACGCCGGGTTCAACGACCGTGTACAGCCCGGCGGGCACGGAATAGCGATACCGGCGCCAGGCCAGGACGTGGTACGACAACTCACCTTCGTTGAGTCGCTGGATGGTCAGCTGAACGTGCGGCGTTGGGTGAACGAAAGTTGGAGGAAGCCCAGAACATGCCGACGTCTCAATCAGCAGGCTGCCATGTTTGCCAGCTCCGTGGGAAGCGGCAGTCGTGGTGCACGCGGCGAGCGCTAGGGAAACGAGCATCATCGTGACGATGCGGAATCTCACAGTTGTCATGCTCCCACGAAGCTGGGATAGGCGCGCCTCGCGTACTGGCATTGACGACTGCCCCATGCAGACGATGCGGAGACCTTTGGTCATGCGTTCGGGCGTGACGCTCAATCCGATGTTCACTGGATAGGTGGCTCACAACCGAGCCCCAAGAGCCAGAGTGTCTTGTGACCGGCTCTACTTGCACTCCTCGACTACGCAACCCTTCAAGTGCCCGTCGCGGGTGGCGAAACAAGGTGAGCGGCAAGGCATATCGCGCGTCACGACCCTTCGGATGGTCGCCGCATGAACCAGTTCGGCACGTCTACAACGCGCTGCTCGGCGATGACCTTGAAGCCGAACCGCGTGTAGAGCCGAACATTGTCTTCCGTCTCGGTTTCCAAGTAGCCGGTCAAATTCGCCTCGTCAAGCCGTCGACAGTAGGCGTGAAGGATTTGCGTACCAATGCCTCTCCCTCTGAGATGGGCGTCCACCGCCAGAGGACCAAGATGCGAGTGCGGCTCTGTCAGGTCGAGTTTGCCCCAGGCCGCCGACACGCGCACTGTGCGCAGAATGGAACCGAAGCCAGTTGGCAGCATGGACGGAACGAGCCTGAGGCGCTGCGCATTCGTCGGCTGGCAAGTGCCGGGCGCCGCGATGCCCGCCACGCCGACGATGGTTTCGCCATCGAGAGCGACAAGGGGCGGCTGTCCTGCCAGAATGACGCGAAACAACCCCCCGAACATCATTTCCAGGCACTGGCGTCGCCGTTCGGGATCGCGTCCGAATAAGGAGGTCGGTATGGGATTGTCGCGAAAGCCGCGGGCGAGTAGAGGGACGACAACAGCGAACTCATCGGGTCGAAGGTCGCGCACCTCCACGACCGGTCGCTCGGCGCTCGCCATCGCGTGACGATAACAAGCGATGATGCTCAGTTCTCAATCGCTCGTCGCTCAGCGGCCAAGGTCGAGATGGGGCTAATGAGTCGAGCCCTGGTCTCGACGGGCTCCTCCAGTCGCTGTGGGACCTCACGTTTGCGAGGCGACCGCTCCTGCATCTCACGCTGGTACGTCAGGACGGCGTCGTAGTCCTCCTGAGAGAGCGTGCGGAATGACGGTTGCGGCGGTTGCAAGTACGCCAGCAGTTACTTTCTGGTCGGCGGTGGGCCGTCCGTTTCGCCCGACTCGTCGTCTGACACCTTCTCGTTCCTCAACCGGTGAGCCGTAGGTTGAGCTTACTTGTTGGTCCCATGCTACGAGTACGGTTGCCACATCTTTATTGGCTCCGTCGCAAGTGACTCCGGTCTGCCGACATCGCAACCGCCCTGACTGTCGCCGGATACCATCGCAGCCCGCCCTGAGCCGTAGGAACCCGGTCGGAGTTCAGTTCCTCGGCAATCGCCGTCCAGCTACGCCCCTTCGCCCGTTCTTTCACGATGCGGTTCACCACCTTGTCGGGCAGCGTCCTGGGCCTGCCGAGCACCACACCCTGGGACCGCTTGACCGCCAGCGCGGCCTTCGTGCGCTCGCCGATGAGGCGGCGTTCCAGTTCGGCGAACACACTCAGAATCTGCGCCATGGCCATGCCCGCAGGTGTCGTAGTGTCCACCGGCGCATCGAGAGCCACCAGGCCCCAGCCCGACTTCTCCGACCGTTGCATCAGCCCGCTGGCGTCATGCACCGAGCGGGTCAGCCGGTCAAGTTTGGCGACCATCAGAACATCGCCGTGGCGGGCATCAAGGTCTTCCAGAGCCGCGGTGAGCGCGGGCCGCACCAGGGACTTGCCCGAGACCCCGGCGTCGGTGTGCAAGGCCACCAGCGGGAGTTCGCGTCGTTCGCACTCGCCTCGGATGGCCGCTTCCTGGACGGCCAGACCGGCTCCGCTGTCAACCTGTTCTTCGGTTGAAACCCGCAAGTAGCCAACGACGCCGCGCTTTTCGCCAGATTTCTTCGCCTTCTCCACACTAGGGATTATAGCAAATGAACGATTGTGATATGACCGCAAACATCGGACCGAGCAGTGACGAGTCACGCCCGAGTGCGGCGTCCAGGGCCACGACCGCGCCCTGCAACCGGTACGTCATCCCTGTACTCGCGGTCATCTCACCGACGGCGATCATGTCCAATAGACCATGGAGCCGACCGGCAAGTTCGGTGATTTCGGCACGGGTGAGCGGACGTGCGGCCATGGCACCAGGATGCCGCACGGCGAGCGCGTAGGGGTGGAACACGCCGACGCTCTTCGTCAGGCAGACGCTGGCGGTGCGCCGGTGGTCACGGAAACGACTTCCGACAGCCCCTGAAATTCCCGCTTGACCTTGGCAGAGTCGCCGATGTGCTTCAGTGGACAGACGAACAACGTCGGTGTCATGGCGGCCGTGAGCACCGCGGCGACGACCGGCCCGTCAAGCCTTTTCGCCAATCGGTAGGACGCCTGATGGTTGAGGTAGTTGCACGGGCGACTTCGGGCGTCTGTTCAAACCGGCTGCGAAGCGACGCCACTCGGGCTGCCGTCGCGTCAGGTTTCACCCACACCATCACGTCCCCAGTAGGCGGACCACGGTATTAACGGGATGATGAACCGCAGTCGTGCGGAACTACCGCACGCGGGGAGAACCAAGCCTGCGAGCGCGACCGTCAACAGTGCGATTGCACTCCTGACTCGCAGCATTGTCGTCGGCGTAGACGGACGGTGACCCAACCCCAGCGAGACCCGTCCTGATGCTCGCGCTGGTAATCGCTAAGCCGTCTCAACCGGACAAGCGTTGGCTGGCTCGGAGGGGCGACCGGACTATCCCCTGAGGTCACAAATGCCCACCAACGGCTGGTGATTCGCCCGGTCCCGAGACCGCCGGACGGTCGGTCGGCGTCTCGCAGGCCCCGGTCGTCATCATATCGTTGACCCCATCGCGGCCTTCAAGACGCCCCGATGCTTGGCATCAAGGATGTATCGGGCCGATGATGCCTGGCGGTACCTCGCTGCCATCGGCGTCCAGGACGACGCCGTGATGGCGGTCGCAGTGAGAGTCGCGCTGTTCCAGGAAGGCGACTTGCTCGTCGGCGTACGACGACTCGCCGTGCTCATGGGGGGCGAAGCCGGACGCTGCGGCGTTCACTCGCATGTTGAAGAAGGGCCTCAGCAGCGTCCAGTTTTTGTTGATGATGCCCACTTTTAGTGTCCTCGCGCTCAGGTGCCCAGAATTGCCGGTCGTTACTCTGGAATACCGGGCCGGTGATTTTTGGGTATTTCGGCAATAGGAGCCATCACTAGTAGGGTCGCATTCGTGGCATTCGCCAGCTTCGGACCGTTGCTTATCGGTGCCACTCATTCCCAGAGAATCGGGCTAGTGGTTGCGTTCGTGGTCGTAGTCGTCCTGCTTCTGCTCGTCATGGGGGCTTGGGGACAGCGCCCTGATGGGACTAGGTGGCCTATCCCAGGTCGCTACTGGCACATCGGACGCCTAAAGCCCGATCCGCCTAAAGACGCCCCTCGCCACAACGACCCCTCGGGCTACGACGGGGACTAGCTAGGCAGAAGACCCGGTCGCTCTCGAGTCGTCACCACGACCAGGACGGTGACTGGCCAGGTCGTCATCATCGTGTTGAACTCACTAGATAGATAGCCGAGAACAAGCTGTGAGGTCAATGACGGTGAGCACCGCAACCAGAAACCAGGTGGTGACGATTCCGGTCGCCGTCCCCCTCGACCTTCGGAGCCGACGATTCAGCAGACGCCTCGCGGAGTCACGCGGGATGTCAAGGGACTCTGCCCGACTGCCTTATCCGCAATGTCGTCATCGTCGATAGTTTTTCCAAGGCGGCAACGGCGATTTACGGCAGTAACCTTGTCGTGTGCGGAGGTTTCTGCGGGGATTCTGGAAGGCCGACCTCGCCCTGACGCTCGCCGTCGTTATTGCGCTCTGCGTTCTCTGGAACCCCAGCACCAACGGCATCAATGACGTCCGAGGGAATCCTGGCGACGCCACGCAGGCGAACCTACTGACGACTTTGAAGGGGGGCGGGATGTTCTACTTCGCCAACAACCACAACTATGAGGGCATCACCGGCGGGCCGCAGATTCGAGCGGGCGTGTCTTCAATCGCCGAGATTGACATCGGGATGACGTACATTGCGGGATACCGCTCTTCCACCGCCCCGAACATCGTCAGCGTCGTCGCCCCCAGCCGGTCGGTCTTGGTCATGACCGCCTACAGCAAGGGGTTTCAGACCTGCTGGGGCATCCTGAAGGTCACTCGCACCAGGGCGCACCCGTATTTCTCCGCCTACGCGAGCACCGCCCACGTGGGCACGTACTACTTCAGGGGAACCTCGTCGGCATCGGCGAACTGCGCCGCAGCGAGAGTGTTTCCGACGGTGTTGAACACGACCGGGTTCCCAGCGCCGGCGTGAGCCAGCCCAACTAGTCTGGCACGCGACAGCAGAGCTACCCGATGGGCTGGAACGAGGCCATGAAGCCTTCGACGGTGCTCGCTGGCCCTTTGGAGACGGCTTCCATCTCGGAAATGGCCAGCACGTCCCAGAGCACTCGACCGTTGGACACGACCTCCGCGCCCGTGCACAGCGTGCCCTCGCACTGGGGCCCGATGGTGGTGATGGAGAGACCGTTTGTGTCCTGTACAGACTCGGACACTCCAGCGCGGAAGAACACAGTCTTGATGGAGCGCACTATTTGTTGGAGCGACCCGTTTCCAGTCAGCGGGACGCGTGCCACGACCGAAACCAATTGCAGGACGCTCGGCTCGAAGGTGCCTGACAGCGGTGCGTAGGCAACCCAGCCAGGATGCGGTTGGTTCGAGTACGAGAAGGAGGTCACGTCCAAAGGTAACCCGCTGGGAACAAGTACTTTCCGATGAGCCTGAGCTACGTAGACCTGCCCAGGGAACGCCACCCTGAACCGACCCCAGGGCGGTCCGTAGACCTTCTGATTCGTGGTGGCAGCGACCACCCCGACGCCGATGCCGATGACCGCGAGCACGGTCACGACGAACATCGTGATGGGATGGCGAACCGTGCGCATTGCTGTCACGCTGCTCGCAGCGAGTACAGGATGGTCCGTGCGATCATGCCGTTCCCGGCAAGCCCGATCTGCACGTCGAGTGGCATGGAACGACCGGGAACGACGGCGAGCACGTCGAGGATGTCGAAGGGCTGCAACGCATCGATGTAGGCAACGACGCCGTTGACGCGGATCGCCCTGTCGCTTCGTGCGGGAGCAAGGTTGGCGTGCCGAGCGCTGCCCGCATCGATCTGCACGCCATTGCCTGGGGCTGATTCTTGGAAGACGCCCGCCGGACAGGAGCTGATGTAGGCGGAACTGTCGGTATCAAGCTCGACCATAGGCTCGTCTGGCTCGACGACTTGGTTGACGAGCATCCGCCCACCGAGTGCAATGAAGCTCCGACACGATGAGAACTGGTCTGTCCGCCGCGTCGGCCACGTTGCGGGTGTGGCGAAGCGAAGACCGTCGAACTCCTGCCAGCGCCACGTCACAGGGGTTTGCGGAGCACCTTCCGACAGCACAGCCGCTCTTGGGGAGGGCGACAGAGTGTCAAGCACCGGGCGGCTCAGTCGCCCCGTCGTGGTGATAATCACCTTGAGCGCAGGAACGAGATAGCGAACCGTCGAAACCCGCGGCCCACGACTCAGCGAGTACAGGGCGATGCCGTGGATGACGATGCTCGGCTGGGCGGGCAGATGGTAGGTACCGAGTTGAGGATCAAGCGTCACGATTGACTTCGGCGGCTTAGGCCGTTGGGCCGGGTTCGCGAACGAGATGCCTGGACCGCACCACGGCCTTCCCTCCGGCGGCTGAATGACGAGCAGTCCTGGTGGGATCGTTGCGCAATCGGACTGCCTGTAGAAAACCAACCATGTCGGCGGCACCGAGACCTGGGCATCGCCGTAGGCGATTGGTACCCATCCCGCCGGTGTCGCAGAGAGATCGACGGCGGCAGGCCGGCTTTTCTTGCTCGGTGGGACCGTCCGCCCGCTGGTGCACGCCGAGACGATCAGCGCCATGACCACCACCAGTACGACGATGCGCAGTCTCACTGTCGTCATGCTCCCATGAATCCGGGACAGGAGTGCTTCGCCTACCGGACGCTGAACCGCTATTCGTAGAGGTAGGTGGCACCTGACCGTATGGTCACCGACGCGACGACGCTGGACGGTTGCGACGGCGAGTCCGATAAGCGCGAGCGACCTTCCTCGCACCCTGACACGTTCGACGACCGCGTTCGGTCGCAATCCCTCTACCAGGCCGTCGGATCCTTATGTTTCCGCGATCCACCGGCTCGAAGGCGTGCTTGACACTTGTGGATGAAAGTCCCGAACGACTAGGGAAGAGTCGCAGGCACTGTGGACTCGACTGGTGTGACGGCGATCGGATCGCTGTGGCCCCCCTTGCAGAGCGCGAGGTCACCGGTGGAACGCACCACCGGCACCGTGAACACCGCGCCCGATCCCGGTCCCGGCAGGGTGACTTGCACCCGAGAGGCCACTTGCAAGTCGCCGAGATCGCAGCGGTACTTGGCGACCAGCACGTAAGCGGTGGCACTCACGCCGATCAGCACCTGACGCGGACCAGAAGCGGTCACGTATTGAGAGTGCTCGACCTGGGGAATGTCGAGCGCGTGGCCCGAGGACGTGATGAGCCGCACCCGGGGATAGCCGTCGAGCCTGCATGGGGCGGTTCCCCGATTGGTGAGCGTGACGACGAGCGGATGCTCCCCCGTAGAGCCGCGGTCCGTTGCCGGGCACGATCTGCCCGGCCTGACAGGGCGAGAACGTCGTTGTGGTCGCGAGGAGCGTAACTTTGATCGCAGATGACAACCGTGTCCCCGCTGGTAGACTCGTGGTGACGATCTTGGTGAGGTATTGCCCGGCGGGCAGTGGCGGCTCTCCCTGGGAGGTACAGACCGGGAGCTGTGGCGTCGCCTGACTGCTCGTCTGTGTGCAGCTCTGGAAATCAGACGAGATCGTGATGGGGAAGCGATTCAGCCCTGGTGAGAGCCGCACCGTTGGCGCACAGGCGATGGCAGGACTGAGCGGGATGGAGCTCACCTCGTGATTGGTCAGTCCTACCGAAAGCCACCCGTCGGTGGCGCAGGTCTCGACAGTGATGGTCCTACCGGTCGTGTTCGTGAGCAGCGCTTCTCCTCGGATCGGTGTTCCCGCCGCGACCTGGGTCCGATCGAGGACGAGTTGAATCCCGACCGGAGCCAACACAGTCGTGCTGGTCGAAGTCGACACCTTGGCCGGCGTGACGAAACGCTTGAAAAGGCTGACGTGCGGCAACGGGACGAAGAACACCGCCAGGGTGACGGCGGCCACCGCGACGACCGTGAGGCGATGAAGCCAGGGTCCCGGTTGGCCCCGGCGACTCGATTGTGGACCGCGAGCCCGCTCAGGCTCGCTGAGAAGGCGCTGCCGAGGGACTCGGGTCCGGGGACGGTGTCGACGGGTGCAGGATTGATCTCGCGGATCAGCGTGTCAAGGTTCATTGCTGGCTCCTCCATTGGCAGGCTGTGGGGGGCGGGACGACACATCGGGGCGATCGACAACGATGGCGAGGGCCTCGCGGACGCGGGCGCGCGCGCGTCGAAATCGGAGTTCGCCCGTGTTGGCCGAGTAGCCAAGGACGGCGGCAGCTTCGGCGTGGCTGAGATCATCCCAAAGCACGAGCTGAAGGACTTCACGGTCCTTCGACGGGAGCCTGGCGACCGCTGCAGCGACGCGAGCGTGCAAAGGATCGAGGCTGTCAGCCGATAGCAAGACGGACCGCACCTCGCGCGCAAGGCGGGCGTGGAGCCGGAGGCGCCGCAGCAGGGAACGCCGCTGATCGGCGACCCTGTTCCGCGCCACGCCGAAGAGCCACAGACGATCCTCGGGCGGCGGCGGTATCAGCTCGAAGCGTCGCCAGGCGACCTCGAATACTCGAGCGATAACGTCGGAGCCTCGTGGTCGGGCACGCGTCGGCGCACGTAGCCGGAGATCCCGAGGTAGTGAGCGTTGTAGAACGCCTCAAAACGGGCAGCATGAACCAGCTTGTCGACGGACCTACCCATCTGCGCCCTCTCGAGGTGCCGCGATCACAGCCCTACATGGCCACCGTGGCACTAAACCCGTCGCGATCTTCGATGACCTTGCCTTGAACGCGACAAGCCGAGTCAGGTGTCCGCGCCAGGACCGCCTCGCGCTCGCGCCCAGTTTCCCACCGTGCTCATCATCCAATGAATCTGGACGGGAGTACCTCGCGTACCGAAGGTTGGCGTCGCCTGAATCGAGATCCTCGATGGTCTCATCCGAGACAATCCATCTCGATAAGGCGGAGGCCAAGGCCGAAAGCGTAGGGAAGCGCGCAACTCGTCACGGAGCTCTCGAAGGCCACGGTGACGTCGACGCCTTCGGTCGTGGAGCCATCGGTGGCGCCCGGAACCGGCACCAGAGCCTCGGTCATCGTCACCGAGGTCACCTGGTTGCCAGAGTTGCCCGACGGAGTGAGCACCGAGCCTGGAACCGTGAGCGTTGGCTCCGGCTGCTCGGTCGTCGGTGAGACCAGCTGAACACCCGGAATCATGAATTGGTACTCGGTCGAAGACACAAGCTGGCCCTCTTCGCTTACGGGGTGGAACTCCTTCGACGGATTCGGCTCTTGTGCCGCGAAGTTCGGAGTGCAGTCGAGCGCGAACCAGACGTAGTGGCCCGTCGGGTCGGCGCCAGCACCCGAAGGGTAGAACAGCGGCAGCTTGGCGTGCGCACAGGGACCGGGACCACCGGCATTGCCTGGACCAGTCGTCGGCACCTTGGTGGTCGGTATGGCCGAGGCCGACACGGAGCGCCACGTACTTCCGTTGGTCGTGCGCCAGAGTCCGCTTCCCGGGCTGAGCAGCCAGCCCTCGGTAACGCTCACGAACGAAAAGCTGGCGGAGGTCCCTCCGCCGTCAGAGACGATTCCGCGGACCGTGAACCAGCGCTTGCCGCCGTCGCGGCTGCCAAAGAGGGAGTTCACCGTGACCATCCACAGCCGCATGGCGGAGGGGACTGCGAGGGTATCGCCGTCGTCGGTGGGGACTGGAAGGGGCGTTCCTCCCGAGAGGCTTCTATCTGCGGCGATGAGACTCCATGTCTCGCCGCCATCGGTTGAACGGGCGAGGGACTTGAGCGAGTTACTCATGGATGCGCCGCCGAGGCAGAGTGCCCAGGCGTCGCTCGGAGAAGTCGTAGCGAGGTCGACCGCGACGAAGCCGGATGGTGCACAGGCACTCACCGACGACCAACGCTTACCGCCGTCCGTCGTGAGGATGGCTGTTGGCGCTCCCATCTGGCCGACCGCCACCAGAGCACGCTCGGCACTGAGACGGGTCACGACCAAGGGCGGGAAGTTGCCGAGCGACCGCGGTAGCAGTCCGACCTCATGGAAGGTCTCGCTATCGAGCGTGGTCTCGTCCAGTCGGTAGGAGCATGCTCTCAGGTTCGGGTTCGCCATGCAGGGTGCCACGAACGCCCAGAGGGACGAGCCGGAGCGGCTGATGGCAGCCACCCACCCACCGAGTGGAACCCGCGACCAGGATGCGCCACCGTCTCGCGTCGTGACGAGGACACCACCACTGCTCACCCAGCCGACGCGCGCTGTCGGGAACACCATCGTCGGTGCCGCGTCTGGGGAGAAGTCATTGATCGGCGCAGGGAATCTTCCGCCGATGACCCTCCACGTCCTGCCGCCGTTTCCTGTCTGTGCCAGCCGAGCACCGCACCTGGAACCTTGCGACCACACTCCAAGCCCCGTCGTGGCGCTGAGGAACGTAATCGCTGATAGCGAGGTCGGAGCGATGGACGTGCCACTACAGGCGGGTCGGCTGACAGTGACGACCCGGGTTGTCGTGGTGACCGGCGCGGTCGTAACAGTCGTGGTGGAAGCCCCGGTCGACGATGTAGGCGAGTGCGATGCAAGCGCTGCCGAACTTGAACAGGCGGCCAACATCACCGTCATGGTCACCATCACCCCAACGTTGCGCACCATGCTCATCGTCTCATCGATCGTCCTCAACAGGGACTCGGGATGCAGCGTTCGCTCGACAGCCCAGTTGACGTGATCGGGGCACATGATCCCAGCGCTAAACGGTGCTACATCCGACGGCAAAACGCGATCCACCAGCCAAGGATTCGCAGCCGTCGAAGGGGCACATCAGAGACCGCTGATCCTCCACTGTCGGCCAGCATCGGTGGTCGTCCAGAGCTTGTCGGGGTAGCCGATCCAGTGGCCAACTGTCGACGATAAGAAGGCCAGGTAGCTCCCTCCCTGCATGGTGGTAAGTGTTTCCCGTTCACGAAGGACGGTCCGCCAGTGCACACCCCCATCGCTCGAAAGCTCAAGTGTGTAAGTGAAGGAACCACTTCCGCCGACGTTCTCCGTCGCTGCCACGATGGTGCTCGCAGTGGCGGCCGCGATCATGAACGCGTTGGGATCGGGCATAGGCCGCCTTGGCCCGAAGGCGTGACCGTCATCGCGAGATACCAGGACGAACGCCTTGGTCTCCGAGTTCTGCTTCGACAGGCACTCAACGACCACGACGCCGTCACCGATGGCACTCGTGTCCGTGGCCTCGTAACTCGCACGGCCGGTCCCGCCGCCACAAGGATCGATTCGGGTCGTCCACGAGCGGCCTCGATCAGCCGTGATGTAGAAGGTGGCACTGCTCGGGAATCCGCTGGCGAGGTTGCCGTAGAAGACGATCAGCACCCGAGTGGTGGCAGTGCTGACGATCTGAGGGGTGACACCGGTGATTTTGTCGTCGAACGGGGCTCGCACGGTCACCCAACTTGTGGACCCGGCACGCTGCTGCTGCAGGATCACGTCACATGGGCCCGGGCAACCGTCATGGTCATAGGCAAGTCGCCAGACCACGCCTGGGGCGACTGTCGCCAGCGCCTCGGTCTGCTTGCCCGCCTGGCGACGCCAGGTTCGCCCGCCGTCGGTGGTCGTGAACAGGGCCGGACCATAGAGATAGCCGTCGTGGCGATTGACAAACAGCAAGTGTCCCACGCAGCCGCCCAGCCGCACACAGACCTGAGGGCTCGATACGGACAGCCCTCCACGAGGAGCTGGAACCGCCGACCAATTTCGCCCGCCATTGACCGTGGTTTTGATCACCAAACACGCCGCGCACCCCGCTTTGCCTTCACCGAGCACCCAGCCCACGAGCGGGGAGATCCAGGTCGAGTCGGCCCACCAAGTCGTCGCGCTGACGGCACTTGCCGATGTCGTCGCGGATGCTGCGGTTGTCGATGCGACGGGCGGCGTCGTGGTCGAACTCGTGCAGGCGGCAAGTGCCACTGCCAGTACCACCGTCCCGATCACGCCGAGCTTGCGCACCGTGATCATCGTCTCATCAATCACCCTCTCCGGGACCTCGCATGACGGCCACTCGACCAGCCGGTTGACGGAGACCGTCGAAAGCGTATGATCACATCGTGAACGGTACCACGCCAAAGGCGGATATCGACCCCGAAAGTCCGGTCCCGTTGCACGAGCAAGTCGCCGCTGCAGTACGCCGAGCGATTGCCGACGGCGAAGCAAAACCCGGGGAGCGGCTGCCCCCGGCGCGGGACATGGCCAAGGTGCTCGGAGTGAACTCGAACACGGTGTTTCGTGCTCTGCACACCCTTCGAGACGAGGGCCTATTGGAGTTCTCCCGCGGTCGGGGCGTTTCGGTGACCGGTGTCGCTCCCCAGCGCAGCGTGGTCATCCAGAAGGCGCGGGAACTGGTCAAACTCGCCCGCAAGCTCGGGTACCGGCCCGACGAGCTAATGCGGATCATCGAGCAGGTGTCGTAGGCGATGATCGTTAGCGAGGAACACCAAAAGGCGACAACTGAGCTTCCAGGACCCGAGGCTCTGATCGAGGAAGCCCGCCGGCGTCAACGCAAGCGGCGCTTGCTCATCGGCATGGTCGCGATCGCCGTCGCGGTCGGGTCGGGCATCTGGGTGGCGTCGAACGGTGGGACAGGGTACAAGCCGCCGTCTTCCCTGAAGAGGCCAAGCCACGTCAAGTCACCCGCGGGCGCACCCGGCTCGGCCAAGAAGGGCACAACGCCGGCCTCAATTGCCTTTGATGGGAAGTACGCAATCTCGACCGTGGCCTTCCCCACCGCTTCGGAGGGGTTCGTCCTGATGGGTGGCTACCCCGACAACAAAGGATCAGGTGTGGCATGGCTCGAACGGACCACCAATGGCGGTCGGACCTGGTCCCTCCAGCCCCAGCCGAACTTTCTTCTGAGCTCGCTAGCTTTCAATTCCACCGCCTACGGCTGGGCTTACGGGCCATCGCTTCTCAAGACGACCGACGCGGGGCGCACCTGGCAACGGGTGCACACCGAAGGATCAGTGTTTTCGGTCGTGCCCGCTGGCCGGTACACCTGGTTCGCGGAGCAAACCGCGCCACACCGAGCCAGCCTGAACGACTGCCGGACGTTGCTGTTGCGGTCGACTCACCTGGGTGCGAACCCGACGCCCGTCACGGTTCAACCCCCTATCGGCAGCAGCTGTTCCGTGCAGTTCGTAGACCCCACCCCGTTGAGTGCGTACGCGATGGTCCAACAACGCTCCGGCGCATTTCGACTGGTCGCGACCGACAATGGGGGTGATTCGTGGGCTGTTCGCGCCGTGCCCTGCACAGGACAACTGACCTTCGGCGGCTCTAAGTCGTCCCTCTGGTTGATCTGTCCATACGGGCAACCAATTTTCGGAGACGTTCACCGCACGCGAACGTTCCAGTCGACAGATGGTGGAAGGACTTGGTCGAAGAATCAATCTTCTCAAGGCGGGATCGGCACCGAAGGCGGTCCGGGGACCGATGGTTGGTCGACTGTTCAGTCGTCTCCGCTTGTCTATTGGAGTTGGACCGAATTGCTCTACGGACGAGCGCCAGGCGAAGTGCAGCGTACTGTCGATGGCGGGCGGCACTGGCGAACCATCTTTCCGAACGGCGCGATTCACGCGGTCCCCGCGCTTGGACCCATCTCGCTTATGGTTCCGCAGGGCTTGGTTGTTCATTCCGCCTCCTCCGCGTCCCTTGTCGTCGAGGTCTATGGGAGGTCGGTTGGGAACTCGGTACCGACACACTTCCTTCTCGGTGCGACAAGGAACGATGGCAAAACATGGTCGTGGTCGTATTTGGTCAACGAACGGACCGGCTCGGGTCAGCGGTCGAGTTGACGCTCATCCAGGCCGACCAGTATCAGACTGTGGATACAACTACACCCGAGCCGAATGCCGAGGCGCTCATCGAGGAAGCCCGCCAGCGACAATGGAAACGTCGTCTGGTCGTCGGCGGAGTCGTGCTGATCGCGGTAGTGGCGATCGCGACCTGGGATGCCATCAGCGGTGGGTCTCTTACCAATCCTTCGCCGATAGCGACAACGGCACCGTTGCCGACAGCAACTCCCTCCCGTTGTGTGGCGCAATCACTCGGTGTCGAAACACTGGGTGTCCAGACGCAGATGAACTGGATCTATGAGGCGTTCCTCATGCACAACCTCCGTGCCGCGAGTTGCAACGTCCTGGCAGGCCCACCGACACTCCGACCGTACAAGCTCGTCGGGGGGAGGCGGATGTTCCTGCCCGATGCGTTCCGCCCTTCGTCCTCATGTGCTCGCATCCCCTACTCAGCTCTGAACGACTGCGGCAAGGCTGTCGTCCTGAGCGGTCACGGTTTTGCAAGCTTCGGAGTCGCAGTGGGTCTCGGTACCGGACCGTGCGAACGGTCCGACGGCTTTCTCATCAAGCTTGCGGGCGTGACGGGAACGGTCAATGTTGTTCCTGGGTCGGGCGGTTACTGCGGGACCTCTCTCCCGGTGGGAGCCTTGCTCTCCGGCTGTGGTGCGCAGCAGATGGACACGGGCAACTTCATCCTCATCAGCGGGTCTGCGTCGGACGCACGGCTGGCCGGTTGTCACCTGAAGGAATGAGAACACCAGTGTTCTGCGAAAGCTCCATTGCGGAGCTCTGGCTAGCACTGGCCGCAGACGGAAGTGGGTGGTGCCTCCGGGGGGCATAACGAGCGGTGCGCTCAGCCACCCCGTGATGTTCCAAGCACAATCCATATCGTGCGCGGCCGGCGGAAGGTGCGTGGCCGTTGGCGACCGTGGAGTGGGGTTGGATGGTATCGCCATAGCCGTAGGCGCCAACGCTGGCCGCTCGTGGTCCCCGGTTGGGTCTCAAATGGGCGACCTGGGGGTCCAAGCATTGGTGGGTGACCGCCGGTGGGGTGACATGTAGCTCTGCAAGGATCTGCATCGAGGTCGGCCAGGTCAACGATGAAGGCATCACGGTTGCTCGGACGCTCGACGGAGGGCTCAGATGGAGCTTCGTAAGCTGCCCGCCTGCGCGACGGGAAGGTGCTCGGCTAATAGGGATCGTGCGCGTTCTTGAGAGTGAGCAGGGAAGCTTCCCTTCTTCCGCGCCGCAGGGAGCCCGCGATTAAGCGAGTGCTCGAACCTTCGCCGGCGTACGCGCGGCTCAAGCTGAACCTCACTCGGGTCGATTGCGTCGTTCCTACGCCAAGGCTCCTGGGATTCAGCTCGGCGTGCATACTGAACAAGTGGGATCGAAGGGAAGCCGCCGCCGGAAGCCGCCGCCCCTGAGCGAAGCCTCTGATGACGGCGAGCCGATGCAGGTGGCTGACACGCCGGACGAGTACTCGACCCTCGCGCCGGACGGAGCGGCCATGGGTATGGCCACGTTCGTCGGCAAGCTGATCCGACGTGTGACCGGGGCTGACCGACGCGGCAGGTAGGACCTCGCAGTCATCAGCCAAAGGGTCATCGCGCACGAGCGTTCACAATTGCGCGACCAAGCCTGCTTGTGTCGGCCGAATGGCTGGGTGTGGCAGCGTGCGCTGCCACGAGCGGTATCGTGCTGCGGCGGGTACAGCGAGGGCTAGGGGAGCAGGTGGTCTGTTTACACTGCGAGACGGAGAACCCCATCCAGGCCAAGTTCTGCCTTGGATGTGGGCGACCCCTTGCGACCACTTGCTCGCAGTGCGGGACAGAACTGCCAGGCCACGCTCGCTTCTGCTTCGGCTGCGGCGCCACGATCTCGGCGGTGGATGGCGCGCCGGCCGCGCCCGCCAAGGCACCGCCGACGGGAGCGCCGTCCGCGACCGGCTCGCAGAGATCGACCGAGCTTCGCCACGTCTCGGTGTTGTTCTGCGACCTGGTGGGATTCACGCCCCTGTCGGAATCGCGCGATCCCGAAGAGGTGCGCGAGCTGCTGTCGGGCTACTTCGATCTCGCACGCTCGATCGTTGGTCGCTACGGCGGGTTGATCGAGAAGTTCATCGGGGACGCTGTAATGGCGGTCTTGGGCGCACCCGTCGCCAATGAGGACGACGCCGAGCGAGCCGTGCGGGCGGGTCTCGAGCTCGTCGCCGCCGTCGGCGTCTACGGGCGCGAACGGACCACGGGGCTCGAAGCGCGGGTCGGCATCGTGACGGGCGCCGCGGCGACGACCGAGACACCCGAGGAGGGCATGGTGATCGGCGACCGGGTCAATACCGCCGCGCGCGTCCAGAGTGCCGCGGCACCCGGCTGCTGTTACGTCGACGACGTGACCCGGGCGGCGACCGCAGCGGCCATCGCCTACGCCGATGCCGGTGTCCACGAGCTGAAGGGCAAGGCGGAGCCACTCCGGCTGTTCCGCGCGACGAGGGTCATCGCGGCAACAGCCGGGTCACAGCGCTCGAGCGTGCTCGAGCCACCCTTCACCGGCCGCGACCACGAGCTTCGGCTCATGAAGGAGCTCTACCACAGCTCCGCCGAGCGCCGCTCGGCTCGCCTCGTGCTGGTCTCCGGGGTCGCCGGCGTGGGCAAGTCCCGACTGTCCTGGGAGTTCTTCAAGTACGTCGATGGACTTGCGGCCGACGTGCTCTGGCATGCGGGGCGCTGCCTCAGCTATGGCGGAGGGGTCAGCTACTGGGCGCTGTCCGAGATGGTGCGGGCGCGTCTTCAGATCGGCGAGGAGGATCCGCTCGACATCGTCGCGGACCGGCTCGCCGCCGGCCTCGAACGATGGATCCCCGACGCTGCCGACCGTCAGTTCGTCGCGCCACGCCTCGCCCAGCTCCTTGGACTGCCGGGAACCGAGACCCTCGCCCGCGAGGACCTGTTCGCGGGGTGGCGGGTCTTCTTCGAACGGCTGTCGGAACACCTTCCCGTGATCATGGTCGTCGAGGACCTCCAGTGGGCCGACAGCGGTCTCGTCGACTTCCTGGATCAACTGCTCGACTGGTCGGCCGACCACGCCATCTTCTTGCTCGTTCTGACCCGCCCGGCGGGGGCGGATGAGCGCGGCCTTGCGCTCAGCCGCCGGAACGTCACGACGCTCTCGCTCGACCCGCTCCCGGACGAGGTGATCGGCGAGCTGCTCGACGGTCTGGTCGCGGATCTGCCGGCTCCGGCGCGTGCGCGGATCGTCGAGCGCGCCGAGGGAATCCCGCTGTACGCGGTCGAGACGGTCCGTGGCCTCATCGACATCGGCACGGTGGCGTTCGGCGACGACGGCTCTCTGCACCTCGTAGGCGAGCTGGGAACGCTCGAGATTCCGCCGGGACTGACCGCGCTCATCGCGGCCCGCCTCGACGCGCTGGCTCCCGCCGAGCGACGGGTGGTCAAAGAGTGCGCCGTGCTCGGCGACTCCTTCCCCCGCCAGGCCATCGAGGCGGTAACGGACGCGGCACCGGGTGAGCTGGACGAGATCCTGCCCTCGCTCGTGCGCAAGGAGGTGCTGACCGTCCGAGCGGACAAGCTGTCGCCCGAGCGGGGCCAATACGCGTTCACCCAGTCGCTCATCCGCTCGGTCGCGTATGACATGTTGACTCGCGCCGAGCGCAAGGCCCGGCACCTCACGACCGCCGCCCACCTGCGGCGCGTCTTCCCCGACGAAGGGGCCGAGGTCGCCGAGGTCATCGCCGCCCACCTGCACGACGCGTATCGAGCGGCGGGCGACGACACGGACGCCGGCGAGCTGCGCGCGGCAGCCAAGGTCGCCTACGTGCAGGCCGGAGAGCGGGCCGAGTCCGTCGGGGGACCTGGCGCCGCTTCGATAGCCTATCTCACCGCTGCCGAGCTATCGGCCGACGATCTCGAACGCTCCCTGCTCCTCGAGCGCAGTGCGGAGATGGCGCTTCTCGTCGGGGACGAGGATTCGGCGCTCGAGCGCTTCGAGAGCGCCGAAGCGGGGCACCTCGCTGCCGGCCGGACAGTCGATGCGGCCAGGGTTGCCGGTGGGATCGCCGGGTGCCTGTTGCATCACAACATGGCAGTGTCCGCCGTCGAACGGCTCGAGGCGGCACTCGCTTCACTCGATGCCGACGATGCGCCGCCGTCGGTCGTCGCGGCCCTGTGCGAGCGGCTACGGCCGGACTCGGTGGTACGCGGGCCGACCCGACGAGATCGACGAGCCAATCGACCGAGCGCTCACGCTTGCCCAGCACTACGAGCTTGAGGGCACGTTTGCACTGGCAATCCAGATCAAAGCGTTCAGGTACGTGAGTCTCGGGCGCATCAAGGAGGGCCGGCTCTGCCTGGAGGGCGGCCTCGAGGCGGCCCGGGCGAGTGGGCTGTTGCGCCCGGAGCTGACCGCACGCAACCTCGCGACCGACTTGTACATGATCTACGACCTGCCCGGCGCCGAGGAGCACGCGCTCGCCGGGATGGAGCTCGCGCGTCGCTACGGCGCTCGTGCCTCGGTGATCAGCCAGGCGGGCAACCTGTGCTACGTGCTGATCATGGAAGGTCGGTGGGACGAGGCGGTCGCGCTCGTCGCCGAGCTGGGCGAGCCAGGCGACGAGGCGTCCAGCTCGCAGGATATGTTGCGGATGCGACTCGGCCATATCGCTGCACTTCGTGGCGACGTTGCAACCGCTCGTGGGCATCAGGCGCCGGGGCGTGCCTGGGCCTCGAGCGATGACATTCAGGCACGCTCGTACTACCTGGCCATGGAGGCCGTCATCTCGCGTGCAGCCGGTGACGACCGGGCGGCGCTCGTTGCCGCTGACGGGGCGATCCAGGTGGCGCTCGACGGCGGTATCCAGCTCGCGCACGAGAACCTGCGGACCGCGCTCCCCGAAGGGATCGACGCTGCTCTCGCGCTCGATAACCTCGATGCGGCCGAGCGGATGCTCGCGATCGTCACCGCGCGCCAGCCGGGCGAGATCCCACCGTTTCTTCGGGCGCACGTGGCGCGTGGCCAGGCCCTCGTCGACGCGCGGCGCGGACGAGGCGGCACCGTCGAGCGGGGTCTGCTCGAGGCCGAGCAGATCTTCCTCGTCATCGGCTGCCCGTACTGGTTAGCTCGGACGCAACTCGACCGCGGCGAGTGGCTCTTGAGCGCCGGTCGCATGAGCGATGCTGCCGCGGACGGCACGGCGGCTGCGGTCACTTTCGAGGCACTCGCCATCCCCGTGCTCGCGATGCGCGCGCGGTCCCTCGGCGAGCGCGAGGCCGTCGGTCACTACCGGGTGGTACCCCTGCCGGCTGAGGCGTGACGTGCGAGTCGAGGCCGCCCTTCTTCCGGGTGTGGCGCCGGAGGTAACGGCTCGCGAAGATTTCGATCGCGCGGTTTCCCAACCGACCACGCCTCATGAGTGCTACAAGCTCGAACTACCTTTCGTGGTCATGCGACTGGTAGTTCAGGGCCGGGCTGGCCCAAGACGGGATCGAGGGTCACCTCGTCAGCGTCGAGCCCGGTAATCCGATAACTCGCGCGAATGCGCGAGTTATCGTGCGGCGAGCCCTACGTTCGGAAATAGTGGACAGATGTCTCACTTCGGCGCAGCATGAGTGGCGCCCGCACCGTAAGCAAGGCGAGGAGTGTTGGCGCTGACCTGGCGGTCGTACCGTCCCAGCTGGCCTGCTCCGCCCGCTGCGAGCGCCAGCTGCGCTGTCATCATCGCTCGGTTGGCATCTCCCTGCTCCTCGATGCGCCCCGGTCGCCGATTGTGGGCCGAGGGCGATGAGAATCGCCACGCTCGTCCGTCTACACGGGGACAGATCCGACGAAACGAAAAGGAGTGCATCATGACGGACGTCGCACCAGTGTCAGTGTCGAGGCGGATCTCCGCGAGGCCGCAGGAGATCTTCGCCATCCTCGCCGACCCGAGCCGCCACCTCGAGATCGACGGGTCGGGCATGCTGCGCGGCGCGATCGACGTCGTACCCGTCTCAGGCCTAGGAGACGTGTTCGCGATGAAGATGCACCACGAGGAGTTCGGCGACTACGAGATGAACAACACCGTGGTCGAGTACCAGCCGGACCGCTTGATCGTCTGGGAGCCAGCGCGCCGCGACATCGACGCGGAGCCCTGGCACTACCGCTGGGGCTACGAACTCGTCCCGGAGCAAGACGGCGCCACGGTCGTGACGGAGACCTTCGACCTGTCACAGTCGCCCGAGGAGGCCCGGCAGGCCACGGAGGACGGCACCGTCTGGATCGAGGCAATGACGGAGACTCTGGAGCGCCTCGACCACCTCTGCACTCCAGCGGAGGCCCCCCACGGTCGCTGAGGGGGGCGGCTTCCCGGTCGCGATCGCGACCACAACCGGCGCCTCTTTGCCCGGCCGTCAACAGCGTTAACTTACAGTCCATGACAGAACCGAGCGACCTGGCGAACTCGACTCCCACCTCGCCCGATGAGCCGACGGACGCGCAGTTCGGACCGCACCGGTTCTATGCCGGCGAGGGCGGAGGAAGCGAGGAGTTCCGGGACGCCCGGTTCGACGTCGCTGACCTGCGCGGCGCCCGGTTCACCGACTGCGACCTGACCGGCGTCACGATCAGGGACGGCTGGCTGGTCGACGTCAGCATCTCCGGTCACGTCAGCAATTTCGTGGTCAACGGTGTTGATGTGACCGAGTTCGTCAATGCGGCGCTGGACGGGCGGCACCCGGAGCGAGTGCAAGTCCGCGAGGGCGAGACCGCCGACGACATCCAAGGGATGTGGGACACGATCGAGCGTCTCTGGGGGAAGGCAGTCGAGCGAGCCGGTCGGCTGCCCACGGCGACGCTGGCCGAGCAGGTCGACGAGGAGTGGTCGTTCGAGCAGACGCTGCGCCATATGATCTTCATTACCGACGCGTGGGCCAGCCGGACGGTGCTGGACGAGGCGATGCCCTACCATCCGATCGGCCTGCCGCAAAGCTGGTACCCGGCAGCGGACGCGACTGCGCTCGGCATCTACCTGGCCGCGCAGCCCGACTACGCCGAGATCCTGGCCGTCCGCGCCGATCGGATGGCCGTAGTGCGGCGCATCGTGGACGGCCTGACTGACGACGACCTGGGACGGCGATGCCACCGCTCGCCCGCTCCCGGCTATCCCAACGAGGAGCGCTCGGTGATCGAGTGCATCGGCGTCGTGATGGACGAGGAGATCGAGCATTACCGGTTCGCCGTCCGCGACCTGGCCGTGCTGGAAGCCAGGTGACCGATTCAGGCAACGAACACGACGTACGACGTCCCGGCCTACTTCGGCGGCCGTGTGGTCGGCGGTTGGTCGCCGCCGCAACCGGCCGACCCGGCAACGGTTGTCTGCGGCGAGTCGACGACACCTACCTTCTCGATAGCAGCCGGCTCGTGGCCGATCGGGCGAGGACGCCAGACGCTTCGGGAGCGAGCAGATGATCCGTGCTCCTCGCGGGGTTGGAGCAAGCCCCTCAAGGTCGACGAGCGACCAGACACGGAAACCAGTAGCGATTGGAGAGCACTTCGGGGTCAACGCCGGCACCGTCCGCACGGCGCTCCTAAGAGTGGAGTTGTGATGCGGGACTGCCAGGGGCGGGAACGCTGAGGAAAGGGACCCGAGGACACATGCCGCAATCCAAGTCCCGGCAGGTTGCACTGCCCGTGTAACGGCACCTTGGGGACATGAGTGAGAGTCCGATCGCTGCCATCAGCCGGTCTGTCGAAACTGCCGAGCATCGCGTCTCGTCATGCTGTTCCGAACCAGGTAGTCAGAGCGTCACGCAATCCGGTATCTGTGCCGTCCCCCACCCAGGCGACATATCCGTCGGGCCGGATCAACGCGGCAGCGGGAGCGGTGACCGCGCCAAGTACCGGAAGCTCCCACAGGCCGACGTATTCAGCATCGATCATCTGCACCCGGTCAGCCCATGGAGTGATGTCAAAGCCGCCCGGCTCACCGAGGTTGAGCAGCACCGGCTTGGCGCCGTGCAGCAGAGTGAAGACCCGCAGCGGGCCGTCGGCGGCCACGAGGTCCAGATCGGGCATGCGGCGTCCGAGCAGGGGGTGACCCTCGCCGAGGTCGTAATGAATGTCCAGCCCGGAGAGGATCCCGGCGAGCCGCTTGCGAGGCTCGTCCATGCTCAGCAGCTCGGTCATGGTGTCGCGCAACGCATCGGTGCGCTCGTCAGTACCGCGGAGCGCGACCTGCGCCATGGTGTTGTGCAACACGCGGGCACCAACCGGGTGCCGCTCGGCGTGGTAGGTGTCCAGGAGGCCATCTGGTGATGTCCCGTTGACCACCTGGGCCAGCTTCCATCCGAGGTTCACGGCATCCTGCACACCGGTGTTGAGGCCCTGTCCACCTTGCGGGGGATGCACGTGTGCGGCGTCGCCCGCGAGCAGTACACGTCCCTTGCGGTAGGACGCCGCCTGCCGGGTCATGTCGGTGAAACGGGAGATCCAAGTAGGGCTGTGCACCCCGTAGTCTGTCCCGTCGACGACGATGAGTGCCTCGCTGAGATCCTGCAGGGTGGGCTCGCTGGTGTGTTCGAGGTGCTGTTCGGTCAGTACGACCCGTACTGACCCTCCGTCCCCTCGGCCGATGCCACCGCCCTCGCGCATGCCGAGCTCCGGCTCCTCGTCCATTTCGGCCTCGGCGATCAGCCAGCTGGTCGACGGATCCCACCCGGGGAAGTCGATGCCGGCCGCCCTTCGGATCATACTGCGTCCTCCGTCGCACCCGACGAGGTAGTCCGCCCGTAGCGACTGGCCGTCGGACAGCTCGACGTCGACGCCGGTGTCGTCCTGCGCGAAGCCCGTCACCTCACGTTCGCGAGCGATCGGCACCCCCAGCTCGCTGACCCAAGCGGCCAGTATGCGCTCGAAGTGGCTCTGCCACAGCGCGAGCCCGTAGTTGTGGCGGGTGGGGAAGTCGCTGATGTCTAACGGGATCCCGGCGAACGCCTGGACCTGCATCGCCTGCCCCTCCGCGAGGAACCGATCGGCAATGCCGCGCTGATCGAGCACCTCGATGGTGCGCGAGTGCAGACCGCCCGAGCGCGAGCCGTCGAGTTCCTGGCTCGCGCGCAGCTCGACGATTGCGACATCAATCCCCGCAAGCGCCAACTCACTCGCCAGCATCATCCCCGTCGGACCGCCTCCAGCGATCACCACCGCATGCTTGGCCATACGCCACCCCTTCCTTTTTCGTAGGTTCTGGTTCGGACCGGACATTCTGTGCACCGACCGGGGCCTTGCCGCAAGGGCCCGGAGCGCGCTACATTGAATATGGTAAGGGGTGGGTTCTCTCCCTTCCTTTGTCCGGTGCGGACGTACAGGCCCTTTGCGATGCGGATGCGCGGAACGTACGGCAGCACCGTGGGCCCGCCCAGGAAGATCTCCCGTGGGTCAACGGATGGAGCGCCTAGGGGCCGCTTAGCTGCCGGGACGTGGTGTCGCCCTGCGGCACTTTCGAATGATCGACTCGATGCCGCCGTCCTGGCCTTAGCCTTGGAGCACCTGCTGCGGGAGTAAGCGAGTCCGACGAGTCCAAAGGGGGCGTGATAACGCTCTACCCTGTCGCTGATGGCGCAGCTCACGATAAAAGCCGGGCGCGCCTACATGGTTACGAGCACCGGAACGAGTGGCCGCATTACGTGACCTCCGAGACATCCTCGGCCAGGGAGGAGACGATGTAGATCTGGAAATCACTCGACATGTTCCAGGACGGAGTGGGCTGCCTCCGCCATGGACTCCTGAAGACGTTGCCATATACATCGGGACCGCTGTTGGAAGCGGCGTTATCGGGCCATCACCACGGATGTGTACAACAGAGCGGAGCGATGGACTCTCAGGCGTTACGAGGCAAGACGGAATGCAGCGCGTGACGGCGGCGGGAAGGGCGACGGTCGCGCAAAAGGCGAGCGGTTTACGATCTATGGCCTGGACGCCCAGGTACTCAAGTCTTGGACTGTCGACAAAGACGGAGAGCATGAGACCGACGGCGAGTAACGGCTCTGTCCAAGTAGTTCCGAAGCCAACGTCGGACTTGACTGACGCCTGTCCCACAAGGCCGAGGTGACGACAACTACGCTCCCATTCCGACCGCTCGGTATACGGCATCACCGCACGCCTCTTACCCGGCCAGTAATCCTTCCGAGCGGACACGAGGCGCTGTACCGTGGCCCTGTGAGCAGCCCGCGAGTGCCCGGTGGGGTGGTGCACAAGCTTCCAGGAGACCTGCGCAAGGCGCTGATCGCCAACCCCACGGCACTCGATGCCTGGAAGGACATTACGCCTCTGGCCCGCAACGAGTTCATCTGCTGGGTCGAGGATGCCAAGCAGGAGATGACCCGAGAACGCCGAATTCGCCGGACCCAGGAAGAGCTGGAGGAAGGCCAGCGTCGGCCCTGCTGCTGGCCAGGGTGCAAGCACCGCGAGCGCACCGGCAGATAACAGTCGGCTGGGTGCCCCCTAACGCTTAATACACGTGTGATCCCTCGTGCATCCCGATCCGGCGTAGCGGTCAATGTCCTCGCCGCCCAGTACGGCCTCAACTGCTACACGGTCATCGAACGTATGCGCCGTCAGGACGTGCCTCGCCGCTACCCGCGACTTGGAGACGCCGAGGTTCGCGAGGCGATCAGTCTCTACTACTCCGGCGAATCTCTCGCGAAAATCGGCGGGCAGATGCACGTGGACGCCAGGGCGGTAGGGCGAGCCCTGCACAAGGCTGGCGTGGTGCTGCGAGATAGTAACGGCCGAGAGCGGTGAGTTGTCGCCCCGAAGTTAGGTTGCTGCCGGAAGGCCGCGACAGGCCGAATCGGGCGCCGCCGACATCGCATGCTCAGAAGGACTTGGAGGCCTTCGGCTCGGCGTTCTGGGCCATGCCGAGCCGTTGCATCGAGCGGTCGCGCTCGCGATTGTTGCCTGCCCGCGATCGACGGGGGCAGTCCGCCAGGAGTCGCGCGCCGAGCGCTATCTCGCAGTATCGGGCGCGGCCTGTTACCTCCTAAGGGGGGCGCAAGCAGGCGATCCCATATGCGCAGCATCCCTCGCCCCGGTGCTTGACGTCCTTCCCCGTTCGGAGGGCAGGAAGCGGCAGGATCGGGCACCCCTGTGGCAGCCTGGTGACGTGCCCAATGACACGTCGAACTCGGACTCCGAGGCTCAGCCGTCATCCCGCACGGTGACCAGGCTGTCAGGTGACTCGGAGTGGTGACCGCGCCCGACGTAGGTACACCGGGTCCGGCAGAGGTTGATGGTGCAGATGACAACCGAGGATCATGGATCCCCACCCGGGCAATGATCGCAACCAGATTCATGGAGCTGCGCAAGCGTCGGGGACTCATGATCACCCTGATCGCATTGACGATCGGGCTACCGACACTCTTCCTCGTCATCAAGCTGTTGCTGCACGCCTTCGTGCCGCAGTCGTACGGGGCGGCTGGTGGGTTCGACGTGTTCACCTCCCTCATCGCCGGCGTGCTCTACATCTTCGGGTTCATCGCCGCCATGACCTTGGGAGCCACCGCAGGTTGCTCCGACCTCGCCGACGGGATGTTCACGCAGCAGGTGGTGACTGGACGCTCGAGAGTGGCGCTGTACCTGGCTCGCATACCTGCTGGCTTGGCCATCATCATCCCCATGGTGGCCGTCGCATTCACCATCATCTGCGCGGTCTGCGTCTTCTCCGCGCCGACCCGTTTCGACTTCCAGGGCACCACCGTGCCCCTCGGCCTGTCTCTCCATGGATACGAGACCTGGACCGCCGACCACCCGAATCTGATCATCTGCGATTTCCCCTACAACGGGCCATGCCCGCGGAACGAAGCTCAACCCACGACCCCGTTGTCCAGGACGGTGGCTGTGCGTCAGGCCGAGCAGAACTATGCGACGTACGCCGTGACGTACAACTCGCCGCCCTATGGCCTGATGATCAGGGCGGGTCTGTGGCTCGAGCTCGAGGTGATCATCGCCTACGTCTTCGGTCTCGGGTTCACCTCTCTCATGGGACAGCGAATGGTTCCGATCATCCTGATGATCGTGTACGAGATCATCTTCCGACCCTTCCTATTGTCGACCAAGATTCAGATTCCCCACCTGATCAACCTTCAGCGACCCCTGGTCATCGAACTGGCTGTGGCCCATTTCGAACCGGCCGGGATTGGTATCAACTATGGGATCGTGAACGGACCCGCTGGGCTTCGAGACTCGTCGTACTTGCTGCCGGAGTCGACTGCCATCGCGGTCGCAGTGATCGCGGCCTGGCTGGTGGTGTGGACGGTCTTGGGCGCGTGGAGAATGGCGACCAGGGACGCTTGAGAAACGCCTGGCTCGACTTCGCTGTGAATTCGGCGATCACGTAAGTGTCGGATATCGAGCTTCTAGTGCCCGCCCTGAGGTTCGAGAAAGGCTCAGTTCAACGTCGTTTCTGAGCGGCATTGGAATCACCAGTCATACCCACGGTAACCGTTGTTCGCGGCACGTCAGTCATCACTGCCTACGCGAGCGTGAACCGGCCCGGCTCGCGCCCTCGGATCGGTCACTCGCCGTGCCCGAACGGCTGTTCAACCGGCGGTCGCGGATACGGCCCCTGCGGTAAGAGCCTCTTCGCCGCTTGCTACACGTCGACCGATTGAAGCAGCAGGTCCTCGAACGATCCTGGGATGAAGTACTCCCCGGCGATGGCCTCGCCTACCTTGGCCAAGTAGTCAGGATCAGCCAACACCAGTGCAATCTTCTTCTGAAAGTCATCCAAACTCTCGATGTCTCTGACTACCCAAGTAGATTTGGTTAGCTGCACCAAACTGCTGGACGTTCAGGGCGACGTTTAGCCCCGACGCCTTCTTGACGATCCTCGAAATCTCGACCGCGAATAGGTTCGCCTCGAGTTTTTGCCCCTCGCCGCGGCGGACAAATGTGTACATGACTGCCCCCTTCGTTCAATGCTACGACCTCCCTGGTCGCCGGTCCAGCACCGTACTCCAAACGACCTCGACCTCACCGAACAAACGGAACCGGATGCAGTGCAGCACTGAGCGCACCGAGCCAGTGGGCGGTGGTCCCATGGACGAGGAGGCTCTTTGGAGCGTAGGCCTCAAAGAAGTGCCAAGCTCCGGGCACGTGGTTGGTTTGGACAGCCACGTTGGCTTCGATGAGCCGGCGCGCGTAGTCGAGGCCCTCGTCAAGTAGCGGGTCGAGTCCACAGGTCAACAGGTAGGCCGGTGGTAGCCCAGACAGATCGTCACTACGAGCGGGGGCGGCGTAGGGGGAGACGTTGTCGCCTCGACCCGTCCCGAGATAGGTGTCCCAGGTCCACTGGATGGTGGCGCCATTGGTGATACGCCAGTCGGCGATGCGCGTCATCGAAGGGGTGTCGCACCGGTCATCGAGACACGGGATGAGTAGGCATTGGTAGGCAACGGACGGACCACCGCGATCACGGGCCATCATCGCCAGTGCCGCACTTAGGCACCCGCCGGCCGAGGTGCCAGCGACCGCGACACGGTTGGGGTCGATACCCAGTTGGGTGGCGTGGTCGATCAGCCAGCAAAGCACCACGTAGCAGTCCTCAACTCCAGCGGGAAATGGGTGCTCGGGTGCCAACCGGTAGTGAACGTTGACGACTACGGCATCGACGCCGACGTGCAGACCGTGGAGCCGCTCGTGGAGCTGAAGGTTCCTGCCGCACACGGTGTCGCCGAGATGTTGCCGTTCCCCGCGTCGTAGTAGCCCGGCGCCGCAGACACACAGGCCGCCTCGCTTGTGGCACCCGTCGTCGCGTTGGAGGTGCCGGACGGACACGCCGTGGCCGAGCTGTCGGCCGTCCCGGCGTCGTAGTAGCCCTCGGGAGCCGACGTGCAGACCGTGGAGCCGCTCGTGGAGTTGAAGGTTCCTGCCGCACACGGTGTCGCCGAGATGTTGCCGGTACCCGCGTCGTAGTAGCCCGGCGCCGCAGACACACAGGCCGCCTCGCTTGTGGCACCCGTCGTCGCGTTGGAGGTGCCGGACGGACACGCCGTGGCCGAGCTGTTGCGGTACCCGCGTCGTAGTAGCTCAGGAGCCGGCGTGCAGGGTGCAGTGCCAGTTGCGCTGTTGTAAGTGCCTGAGGCACAAAGGACGGCTGCGGCAACTTCCGCCGCTCCTATGGTGCAGAAACCACTGCTCGCAACCCCCCGCTGGTCGGTCCGCGGACAGACCGAGACCCCGTTCAAGGTGGTGCTGGGCGGGATAACCCCGACCGCCGGGCTCGTGGAGGAGGGCAGGATGGTCTCCGTACACTTGCACTTCCACGATCTCCGACACGCTGGGAATACCCTCGCGGAAACCAGCGATGTTGCACTCGACGCATCATTCGACACACTTTGTAACCATTGTCCCATAAGGCATTTGGGTTCCTGGCAGCTGAGCACCGCCAACTGAGGTCGCGCCGCAAGCCCAGCTCACGGTAGCTCGTAACCACTCGGATTCCATTTGCTGCAACGACGATACATCTGGTGAGGTTGCATCAGATGTAACGATATGGCGCCTGCTGAGATCACGTACGGAGGCCCTGGGCGGGAAATCGCGCGGGTCGGAGTTGCCGGGAGCTCAGGGCGGTCCTTTGAGGTCGAGGACGAACCATCACGACGCTCGTCCTTCGCGCCCTGACGCTCTTCGTCTCCCCCGACCGGCCTGGCCCGGCCTCCTGCAACTGGACCCTCCTCAACCGGCTCCAGGTCATCTCGGCGCCGCGCGGTCGGAGGCAACGATCCGCTCCGGCGCGGCGGCGCGTCAAGTCGATTGGCACGCGCGACTGGACGAGCTGGCGTCCGAGATCGAGAAGAAGAGTGATCGCGAACTATGACGAATAACGAAGGACGAGCCTCTCGCGAGAACCTATTCGACACGGTTTGAACATCGCCGGTTACCAGTACTGCCACAGGAGCCAGCACCAGGGAGCTCATGGCACGCATGGATCACGCCAGCCCGCGGGCCGCTCTCATCTACCAGCACGTCACGTCCGATCGCGATCAGGCAATCGCTTCCGCGCTGTCGAGTCTCGCCTCGGAAGCAGAGGTGAAGCGCATCGGCCCCGCGATGGATCCGCAATGGAGGCTCAGTGACACGCCATCGGAGCACCCCCAAAACGCCCCTGACAGTGCTGTGACCAGGCAATTCGACCGGTGGGGAGAGAGGGACAGGCGCGGCAAGGCAGGCCAAAGACCGGGGACAGGAGCGAGGGGCAAGGCCGGGACCAGGACGAACGCCGGAGCGAGCATAGGCACCCAAGCGTCGGCCGCTACGCGGCCTCCGACACCGCGTCCGAAAACTCCGGACTGGGTGTACGGAATCATCGGAATACGCAGTCCCGGCGCGGGGCGAGGTATTTCGGGCCGGTTTCACCCTCTACCTGCCCACGTGGACCGGAATCGAGACGGTCGACGTCGGGGAGCACCGCCGACCTCGTGCCCATCGACCCCCGGTGCAGGTAAAGGCGATCGGGGCTCACGGGTACCTGGTTCGATTCGCTCGCGCTCCGGGCGGTGCCGGCTCCGGGAAGCGGGGCGCCGAGGAGAAGCCCTATCCGGGCCGATTCTTCGACGTCGTGTCGATCGCAGACGTCTTCGACGGAGCCGACTCGGCCGAGCTGGGCGACCATCTGGACGCGTTCGGCCTCGAACGTGTCGACCCGCCGCCGGCTGTGACTCTCGACGCCGAGGGAGCCGACACGGTGGCCGCAGCGGCCGAGACCGTCTTCGCTCTCGCCGTGTGCCTAGACGAGGAGGCGGCTCGGTGGCTCACCTCTGCTCGTGATCGAGCCCACGGATTCGGAAGAGTCGACCTGACCGGGCTGCACTCGTCAGGCGGCCTGGCCGCTCAGGTGATACGCAAAGCCGGCGTTCGTCCCCCATTGCTCAAGTTCAAGACGCCTGACGACGGCGAACTCGACCGCTGGATCGCGGCTCATCGCGGAGGCTGGCTGTCGGCCGAGCTTGCCGGTGCCGGGCTCTTCCCGGCAGTCGACATCGACATCCGTTCGGCCTACCCGGCCGTTGCCTCCCTCGTTCACTGGTGGGACGTCGTGACGGCCGCTCACCTGCGCCGCCAGGACGTGCTCGACGAGGTGCTTGCCCTCTGCGCAGAGGCGGCGCGAGGCGATGTCAGCCGGCTCCTTCGGCCCTCAACTTGGAGACGCCTCGGTTTGACGCTCTGTGAGGTCGTTCCAGATGGCGAGAGCTGGCCGGTCGAGTCGGCCGACGAGGACTATCCAGAGGGACATGCCGGCATGAGGCCGGTCCGCTCGTCGGTCGCCCTCCCGTTCACGTGGCCCGATGTCGTGCTGGCCGCTCTGCGTGCTGGTCGGGTGCCGAAGGTCCTCTGGGCCACCAAGCTCGTACCGGTCGGTCGCCAGCAAGGGCTCCGCCCGAGCTGGTCGCTGTATGCCGGGACAGCTCTGCAGCTGGGCGAGGACCCTGCCGTGTCGCTCGTCCACCTCCGGGACAACGCGAAGGGCGAGGGTGACGATCGCCTCGCGGCCATGTTGCGGGTGCTCGTCAACTCCTTGGTCTACGGCAACTTCGCCCGGCTCGACCCGGTGCGCCGCCGCGATGGCCGCCGCGTGGTCCTCGGTGAGCAGCCCTTCGAGTTCACGTATCCGCCGATCGCGGCGACCGTAACGGCGGGGTCCCGCCTTCTCGTCGGCATTGCCGAACACCTTGTCGAGGAGGCTGGCGGCACGATCGCCGGCCGGGACACCGACGGACTTCTCGTCTGGTCACCCCAGGGCGGCGCGGTTCCAGTGCTCCACGGCCGTAAGGCCGGCGCCATCTCATGGGCTGCTCTCGACGGTGTTCTCGCCCGCTTCGACTCGCTCGACCCATGGGGGGACGGATCGTCCTTCTGGAAGGCCCCGGTTCGCGAGCACAACGGTCACTCGTTGCACGGCCTTGTTATCGGCGTGAAGCGGTACGCCCTTGCCACCCTCGACGACAAGGGGGACCTGATCGAGGTTGTCGAGGCGACCGAGCACGCCCTGGGCGGGAGCGTCGTCGATCCGCCCGGCTTTGCTGGCCGGGCCGGGGACGGCCGGCACCGCTGGACCCGCGAGGTCGCTGCTTTCGCTTTCCGCCAGGCGGTCGCCGGGTCGAGAGGCGAACAGCTGCTCGCATCGACGTGGCCTGGGAGGCCGACGGGCCGTTCCCGGCCATCGAACGCTGCCAGGTCGTCACCCCGCAGCGGCTTGTGGAGCTGTCGAGTCGGCTTTCACTCAAGCCGTCCGGCCGCTACCTGTCCGGCAGCCCCGAGCACAAGAGGGACCTTGCCCCGGTGGCGCTTGATCCCGGAGGTGACCTTTCCGAATGGTGGGACATCGACTGGCGAGGGGCGGACGGCGGGCCGGTCGTGGCGACCGTCAGTCCGGGCGACGCGGCCTTGTGGAACAACCACGAGCGGCACGTCCTGCTGGCGAACCTCGGCGGGAAGGCGACCCGGTGGCTGCGGAGCCGTCCGCTCGACGACCGGCTGGAGGTCGTCGTCCAGCCCGAGTTGCTTCGCCGAGTAGGGCGGTCCGGGGCGCTCATCGAGGCACAGCTTCTCGACCCCTCCGCGAACACCTCCGACCTGCGCGCTGTCTACTCCGAAGGCGACCCCGTCCCATACCTGAGCCGCCAGGCCGGAGCCCTCGGACCGAGGGTCTTCGCACGGGCAGCCGGAATCTCTCGGGAGGCGGCGCAGCGAGACGGCCGAGACGATCGGCGATCTTGCTCTCGCTGTCGAGGCCGCCACGACGATCGAGGAGACCCGCCAGCTCGAAGCGAGCGCTGCGGCCCTCTACTTCGGTGCGTGGTCAGGGCTGCCCGAGTGCGCCCCGACCTTCAACCGGAAGGCGGAACGACCGGTCAACGCGATGCTGAACTACCTCTACGCCCTCGTCGAGGCAGAGGCGATCCTCGCTTGCCACGCTGTTGGTCTCGACCCTGGGCTCGGCCTCATCCACTCCGACACACGGGGTCGGGCGTCGCTCGCCCTCGATCTCATGGAGCCCGTGCGCCCGCACGTCGACGCCTTCGCGCTCGACCTGGTCGAGCGTCGGACTTTCCGCAAGGTCGAGTTCATCGAGACCTCGGACGGGCACGTGCGACTCCGATCGCCGCTCACTCACGAGCTGGCCGCGACGATGCCACAGTGGGCCAAGTCACTTGGCCCGATCGCCGAGCACGTCGCCGACGTCTTCGGCAAAGCGATGGCCGGGATCTACTCGGCGGCCACCCCTCTTACACGAGACCGCACACGGGCGGCTCAGGCGGTCGTGAAAGCGCGTAAGGCATCGGCGCGGTCCGCCGCGACGTCGACGACTGCATTGCAGAAGCCCCGCGAGACCGGCGCGCTCCCGCTGTGGACCTGTCCCGACTGCGGAGGTGCGGTCACGAACCCTCGTCATGTCCGCTGCGAGGTGTGCATCGATGCCGATCCCGCGCAGGCGCCAGAGATCAGAGGCCGGCGCGGCGCCGCGATCGCCGCCCGCAAGCGGGCGCTCTCTGAATGGGAGATGGCCAATCCCGGTGCTACCTACGACCCGGAGCTGTACCGGCGTGAGATCCTGCCGAAGCTTGCTGGCGTGAAGCTCGCCGAGATCGTCGAGGCGATCGGATGCTCGAAGGCGTCAGCGAGCGACATTCGGCGTGGGAAGCGGACGCCGCACGTGTCAACCTGGCCGGCACTGCTGCCGCTTTGTCGGGATCGTCTACATCACCACCCAAGCGAAGCAGTGCATGACGCGATAGCGTCGCTCAGCTAACGTGAGCGACGCCGGGAAGGTGTTCCTCGTTTCGGCGCCTCTCTCTAATACTCGCGTTGGGGGAACGCCGCATGCCAGTGAGAAGGCTCTGCCAGCTGGGGTTCAACGGTCGCTTTTGCGGTGCTGCTCATCGTCTCGCCAGCGATCACGTCCGCGCCTCAACACTGCCACTCACAAGCTGTACGTCGCCTACGGCAGGACTGGCAACGAGGAATCCTCTCCCGCCTCGGAACCTTCAGGCTCACCGCATGAATGCCATTATGTGCTCGACGGCGGAGGCCCCGGCTATCGGCGTGCGGTGGCGGCCGACGCACGTGTCGAGAACATCATCGCTGTGGTTGCGCCGCCGCGCAGGTGACCATCGATGACGTCCGCAGCTGACTCAACGACGGACGGCATCATCCGTGTCTTCATGGTTGCCGACATCCGTGGCTACAGCACCTTTGCAGATCAGCGCGGCGACCAGGCCGCTGCCGTTCTCGCTCAACGGTTTCTCGACCTGGCAACCGAGGTTCTCGACGATCCCCGTGTGGAGATAATCGGCACACGCGGCGATGAAGTCGCGGTCGCTTTCGAATCGCCCCGCGCAGCCCTCCGGGCGGCGATCACGCTACAGAGGCGGTTTCTGGCAGAGACCGAAGCCGATCCGGAAGTACCACTGCCGGTCGGGATTGGTCTCGACATGGGGGAGGCCGTGCCAGTTCCGGACGGCTACCGCGGCAACGCCATCAACGTCGCCGCCCGGCTGTGTTCCATCGCCCCAGCGGGCGCCATCCTCGCCACCCGTGAGGTAGTGCACGTCGCACAGGCACTGGACGGTGTGCGGTACGAGGCTCGCCGGCCCGTGAGTTTGAAGGGCATCTCCGAGCTTGTTCAGCACGTCGTCGTGGTCGACACGGAGGAGGATACAGTCGCCGCCTACGTGCGGCTGGGTCGGACTCAAGCAGCGAGGCAACCTGCACGGCGCCTGTCAGCCAAGCGTCGCCTCGCACTGGCTCTCACTGGCCTTGTAGTAGCACCAGGCATCGTGTACGCGGCAGTGAACCTAAGTGGCGGGCCTCCGCCAGCTGTGGCCCTGGTTCCCGAGGGCTTGGCGAGCCTGAGCTCCTCGGGCACCGTGCTCTCATCTGTGCAACTTGGCGGCAACCCGACCGGTGTCGTTGGCGCCTTCGGCTCTGAGTGGGTCACGAGTTCCACAACCGATCAGCTCTTCAGGGTCGATTGGAGGACGCAGTCGGTGACGGCAATCACCGTCGGCTCGCAACCAGAGGCAGTTACGGCCGGGTTCGGCGCAGTCTGGGTGGCCGACAGCAGCGACGGACAAGTCGACCGCGTGAGCCCTGCCAGTGACAGCGTGGTGTCCACTATCGACGTCGGCACGGGCCCCGAGTACCTGACGGCCTTTGACGGCGCCGTCTGGGTCAGCGACGCTCTGGCGGCTTCCATCACCGAGATCAACCCAGGCGACAACGCCATCGTACGCACTATCCCGACCGGACCGGAGCCGGCGGGCATTGCCGGCGGCGACGGGACCTTGTGGGTGGCCGACGAAGGCAACGACGCGGTGCAGCGGCTCGATCCTGGCACTGGTGCGGACGTCTCGGGACCTATCTCTGTTGGTCACGACCCCACAGCGGTCGCCTATGGTGAAGGCACCGCCTGGGTGACCAACAGCCTCGACGGCACGATCTCCAGGATCGACGCCGCCGACGACAGCGTCACGACGACTTCGGCCGGCGCCGGGGCCGGCGGCGTGGCAGTCGCCGGCGAGAACGTGTGGGTGAGCAACGAGGATGCCGACACCCTCTCCGAGTTCTCGGCCGCCGGCTCCCTTGTACGGACGGTGGGGCTCCGCAGCGCCCCCCGGGACCTGGCGTTCTCCGACGGTCGCTTGTGGGTCGTCGCGGACGGAGTCGGCTCGCAGGCGCACCGGGGCGGTGTCCTCGTCGTCGATTCTGCTCTGCTTTACGGGAGGGGCCAAATCGATCCCGGCTCGATCGACCCGGCGTCGGCCTACACCTCCGCTTTGTGGCGCATCCTTATCATGACAAACGACGGGCTCGTGGGATTCCGCCGAGTTGGGGCACTGCAGGGGGCGAACCTCGTGCCGGACCTCGCGACTTTTCTGCCTGTGCCGACCGACGGCGGGCTCACCTACACATTCCAGCTCCGCCCGGGGATCCGCTTCTCCGACGGCCAGCCTGTTCTGGCCTCGGACTTCCTTTTCGCATTGGAGCGGGACACAAAGGTCGAAGCGCTCCCGGCAACTCCCCAACCCGCCGATTTCGACCTAGTTCCTTACCTGGTCGGTGGTCCCGCCTGTTCGGCCCATCCCGACAGCTGCTCTCTCGCCCAAGCGGTGCAGACGGACAACGGCAGCGGAACGGTCGTCTTTCACCTCCGCATGCCGGATCCAGACTTCTTGTACCAGTTGGCGCTTCCCTTTGGAGACCCGCTCCCGCATGGGACGCCAGTCAAGTTGCCCGTCGGCGGGACCGTGCCTGCAACGGGTCCCTACGAGATCCAGAGCTACGTGCCTGCGTCAGGCCCGCGCCAAGGCAGGCTCGTCCTCGTACGCAATCCCTACTTCCGCCAGTGGTCGGCCGCCACCCAGCCCGAAGGCTTCCCCGACCGCATCGTCATCAACACCGGGCTTCCCTTGTCGACCGAGGTCGCGGCTGTGGAGAGCGGCAGGGCGGACGCTCTGTGGGATTCTCCTACCGCTGCCGAGTACACGGTCATGAAGACCGACTACCCGACCCGGGTCTACAGCAACACCATCGATGCCCTGGACGCGTTGTTCCTCAACACGCGCGTAAGGCCGTTCAACTCGCTCGCCGTCCGCCGGGCGGTCAGCTTTGCTTTCGATCGGAGTGCCGCCGTCGTTGGCCAGCCGATCGACTCGCTCGGCGGCGGCAGGCTCACGTGCCAGGTTCTCCCGCCCGCCTTCCCCTCGTACCGAGCCTACTGTCCCTACTCGCTCGATCCTGGCCGCGGAACCTGGACAGCTCCAGACCTCGCCACGGCGCAGGAACTCGTCGCCCGGTCGGGCCTCAGGGGTACCCGTGTGACGGTTGTTGCCATCCCCGGCTTCCGGACGACCGCGGCCAAGATCCTCGTTGAGACGTTGGATGGCCTCGGCTTCCCGGCTCGCCTCAAGGAGATCAACACCAACGACTACTTCGGTGCGGTCAACGCCGACGACCGCGTACAGGCGGGCGTCGTCGATTGGCAGGCCGACTACGTCTCACCCGCACAGTTCTTCCAGCCCCTCTTTGCCTGCAGCGCCTTTCAGCCCGACTCGCCCGCCAACTTGAACGTGGCCGAGTTCTGTGACCCTGCTATCGACGAAGAGATCGCGCGAGCGGAGGCAGCTGAGGAGGCGAATTCAGGAACCGCAGTCTCCGACTGGACCGCAGTCGACCACACCGTCGTCGACGAGGCGCCCTGGATCCCGATCGCGAATCCCGAGGTGATTGACTTTATCTCGAGACGCGTCGGCGACTACCAGTACAACCCACAGTTCGGGGAACTCACCGACCTGCTCTGGGTGCAGTAGCCACAGAGTGCCAGCCTCGCCTTGCGGCTTGCGGCCCTTCCGCCAGCGCCCGCTGGCCGCGTGCCCTGGCCGCCCCGGCTCGTGGTCGCCGTCGCCTGTTCCGTGCCTTCCAGCCCGCCCTCGCGCCATAAGCCCCTCGTTCTCCGCCTCCGCAGCGCTGTTCACCCGGCTGCCTCTGCCCGTCCGTGCGTTCCGTGTGTTCGCCCCTTGGTGGGGCGCCGCCCGGCCGCCCAGCCGGCTGCCTCGCTTGCGTCCCGCCGGCCTTGCTTGCCCCTCGCCGGCCCGGTCGCTCGCCTCTGCGTTGTCCCTACTCCCGGCCCTGGCCTCGCTCGCTGTCCCCCGTCTTTGGCCTGCCTTCGTGCTGCTGTCCCTCTCTCCCCAATTCGACCGGTGGGTGGAGCTGAGGGGATTTGAACCGCCGACCTGCTCGTTGTAAGTGACTTTTAGGCGTATTTCGGCGAACTACAGCGACGTATTACAGCAGGTCAGGGCGTTATCTATACGTCAGCGAACCACCACGAATGTAGGCGTCCGCGCGATGAAAACGCAATGGAACATGCGTCTTGGTCTCGGATCGTCGGCCGTCCAAACATTCGGTCTTCTTGACAGTGTGAGCTGAAGTAGTCATATCACTGACAGAGCAGCTCTCCCGCGCGGAGGCGAAGGTGCACCGGTCAGAGGTCGTCGAGGGTGTCGAAACCGAGCACCGACGTGTGACTCCACCGGTGCCCCTCCTGAAGGAGCAGCTGGGTCACCTGGTGGCTGCATCTTCCTTGGGGTTGTTGAGCGCCTAGCTCGTTGACCATCGTTCGGCCGTGCGCCGCCGCCGAACTTGAGCACGGTTTGTTGAACACCTTGGCGGCGCCGCCTTCGATGAGGACGAGACGGTTCGCGCCCGCGC
>Ga0182015_10000484_pt1 | contig 56760 bp, 52 predicted proteins | sample 712P3MmetaG_FD_120478 | JGI IMG/M metagenome (GOLD analysis project Ga0182015, IMG submission 120478) | Permafrost microbial communities from Stordalen Mire, Sweden - 712P3M metaG | ecosystem: Environmental > Terrestrial > Soil > Wetlands > Permafrost | place: Sweden: Stordalen | collected...
GTGTGCCCATCCTGGCTGTCTCATTTCAAGGGTGCAGTCCATTTTGAGGTGACCCCCTAAACTGTCACAAAAACTTTGGGCACACTTGGGTGCAAGTGGACACCAAAAACCCGAGACGCCCGAGCATTGCAAGTGCCCTCTGGGGATCGGGGAAACATGTTGAAGCCACCCTTTGCCTTGGCCACTCGTTTAGCCGCCTAATTCGAATTCGATAAGCGCAGCGAATGTCGTACTCTTGATTGGTTCAGCCGGAATCAAATGAGCGAATCTTCACAGCAGAGCGAACAACATCGGAATGGCCTCCTGCGTACCGCAAAACGGGTGGTCATTAAACTAGGAACCAGTACAGTCACGGGCTCCCAGGTCGAACTCTCCTTAGAACGGATTGAACCGATTGTGCACGCTATCGCAACTTTCCACGCGAGCCGCCGGCAAGTCGTCTTGGTCTCTTCCGGAGCCGTCGGACTTGGCCGGGGTTGGCTCGGACTCCACCCTTCTCGACTGAAAGACATGGCAACCAAGCAGGCGTGCGCCGCCGTTGGGCAGAGCCTGTTGATGGAGGCGTATAAACGTTTGTTCGCTGCTCACGACGTGAAAATTGCTCAGGTCCTGCTGACGGAGGAAGATTTCAGTAACTGGCAACGTTATTCCAACCTGCGGCGAACGATGGAGAAACTGATTGGATTTGATGTTGTACCCATCGTCAACGAAAATGACACGGTTTCAACGGCAGAACTCGAGACGGTTGGCGACAGTTCTCGTTCCGTAGCCTTCAGTGACAATGACCGGCTGGCTGCGCTGGTCATGAGTGGCATGGAAGCAGACGCTCTGATTCTTCTCACGAATGTCGATGGCCTTTTGAGTACCGAGACTTCTTCAAAACAGATACGGACAGGTTCAACAAGACGCCCGCAAGTGATCCCGCTGATTGCAAAGGTGACACCGGAGTTGAGAGCTCTGGCGAACGGGCCATCGGAGTCTGGACGGGGGGGAATGGTCACAAAGCTGGAGGCAGCTGAAATTGCCATGAATTGTGGTGGCGTGGCCGTGATCGCCAATGGGGGCAGGGCCGAAACGCTTTCACGGATCTTTGCGGGAGAACCCGAAGGGACCGTATTCCTACCGTCCAGCCGGATGAAGGGCAAACGCCGCTGGCTTGCCTATGCAGCTGGGGTACGTGGTCGCGTCATCGTTGATGCGGGCGCGCAGCGCGCGGTGACACGCGGCAAGGCCAGCTTGCTCTCATCGGGTCTCGTCCGCGTTGAAAAACCATTTGGGCCGATGGACGTAGTAAGCATCGCAAACGTCGAAGGAAAAGAATTTGCGAGAGGTATCGCTAACTGCGCCAGCGAGGCGGCAGCGACTGCTCGCGTTCTGTTTACTCGCGACAACATTGTCCTCCTGGAGCGCGAACCATGAGCGATAACTCTTCAACGAGACCCTTCCCAGATGTCCCGTCGATTACGCACTCTGCGCGGAAGGCATCGCGAAAACTCGCACTCCTTTCGGGCGAAACGCGCAAAGCCGCCCTCCTAGCAATTGCGGACGCACTCGAAGGAAATGGAGAACGGATTCTGGCTGCCAATGCGAAGGACTGCATGGCTACCGAGAAGCTCCTATCCAGTGGAGAGATGACGCAAACCTTGTTTTCACGGCTACGGATCAAAGAGAGTGGCATCTACGAGATGGCCGCTCGCGTGCGCGAAGTCGCCAACCTGCCTGACCCGCTCGGAAAACGGCTGGCAGCCACTGAACTCGACCACGGCTTAATCTTGCACAAAGAATCCTGCCCGCTTGGCGTGATTGCAGTCGTATTTGAATCGCGGCCCGATGTCGTACCGCAGGTTGCTTCGCTGGCTCTCAAGTCCGGCAACGCGGTTCTGCTTAAAGGAGGTGCGGAAGCCACAAATAGCAATGAAACAATTGTGGCCATCTGGAGAGAGACACTTCGCGATTTCCCCGACATACCTCAGAAGTCAATCCATCTACTGCAATCTCGTTCGGACGTGATGGAGCTCTTGCATCTCCAGGGCGAAGTCGATCTGTTGATCCCACGCGGTTCGAAGGAGTTCGTTGCCTTCATGGAACAGAACAGCCGTATCCCTGTCCTGGGCCACGGCGAGGGAATCTGTCATGTGTTCGTGGATCGCGCTGCAGAGCTCAACAAAGCCGTGTCAGTCACGTTGGACTCGAAAGTTCAGTACCCGGCGGCTTGCAACTCCGTCGAGACGCTGCTTGTGCATCAGGATATTGCCGTCACATTCCTGCCAAGAGTCGTCGCAGAACTAAGAAATGCAAATGTGGAAGTTCGTGGCTGTCCGCGAGTCCTGGCTCTGCTGCCGGAGGAGAAACTCGTTCCCGCGATCGAACAGGATTGGTCGACCGAATACTCCGACCTCATCCTCTCGGTGAAAATTGTGGATACATTGGAACAGGGGCTGGAACACATTCACAAGTACGGTTCGAAGCACACCGAATGCATTGTTACGGAAGACCAAGGGGCCGCTGAACGTTTTTTGCAGGAAGTCGACGCTGCCGGCGTATTCCACAATGCTTCGACACGTTTTGCGGATGGCTACCGTTACGGCCTCGGCGCAGAGGTAGGGATAAGCAACGGGAAACTACACGCACGAGGTCCGATGGGGATCGAAGGGCTTACCATTTACAAGTACAAGCTCCGCGGAAACGGCCACATCGTTGCCGAATACAGCAGTGGGGTCCGCCACTTTAAACACAAAACTCTCGGGTAGGTTTGTTATCCAATCCGAAAGGCAAAATTGGCTGGTGTTCAAAAAACGTCACAACACGCAGTGATTTCAGTCCGAAAACGCCGTTGTTGACTTCCTAACGACACGAAGTATCATAGCTTTAGTGGCGAAGGAGTTCGCCCTCTAACCGCTGTCCTTTAAGCCGGGACAGATGATGACTCCTGACAAGGAATCTTGTCGCGGAGTTATGTCCCCGGCAAGAATCTCAGAACGAAGACAGAAGCGAGAACTGACATGCAAAGTGTCTGGGCACTAGCTTCCTTGTGGGTCGGATTGGCGCTCATCGCCACGCTGGTGGCGATCTGGTTCAAAATCTCTACAGCTTTGTCAGAAATCGTTGTAGGGACCGTCGCACAGCTAATCATCGGGGCCATCGTCGGCCCCATGGGCCTCGCCGCGAAGTCAGAGTGGATTACTTTCCTTGCGGGAACCGGCGCAATCGTCCTTACATTTCTCGCGGGTGCCGAACTCGATCCAATAATCTTCCGAACGAAATGGAAGGAAGCAACAGCCGTTGGGCTCGTAGGCTTCTTCGGGCCGTTCCTGGGTTGCACGGCAGTCGCACACTACGTCCTGCATTGGACGGTCATGTCGAGTTGGCTCGCAGGCGTGGCGCTTTCCACGACCTCGGTGGCGGTTGTGTACGCAGTGATGCTCGAACTGGGCCTAAACAAGACAGAATTCGGGAAGGCGATTTTAGCAGCGTGCTTTGTAAATGATCTGGGGACCGTCATCGCGCTCGGCTTGATCTTTTCGCCTTTCACGATTCGGACGGTGATCTTCGTTGTGGTGAGCGCGGTCGTGTTTTTCATCCTGCCTTTCCTAACTCCCCGTTTCTTTAAGCATTATGGCGGCCGGGTGTCCGAACTAGAGGCCAAGTACCTTCTTTTTCTCTTGTTTGGCATGGGCGGATTGGCTGTGTGGTCTGGGAGCGAGGCCGTCCTTCCAGCGTACATCATCGGGATGGTGCTCGCTGGAACGGTCGGAAAAGACCACGTCCTCGTCCGCCGTCTTCGAACACTGACCTTCGGACTCCTTACACCGTTCTACTTCATACGTGCCGGATCATTTGTGTCTGTTCCTGTGCTGCTGGCAGCACCACTTGTGTTTCTGGCTTTATTTGGAGCAAAGATGGTGTCAAAGATGGTTGGCCTTTATCCGACCGTGAAATATTTCAAGTACCAACGTGAAGAAGGCTTGTATTACACGCTGATGATGTCTACAGGTCTAACATTCGGGACGATTTCAGCATTGTTCGGCTTGAGTCATGGGGTCATTGACCAAGCGCAATATTCCTACCTGGTGGCGACCGTAATAGGTAGTGCTGTTATCCCGACGATGTTTGCAAACGCTTGGTTCTTGCCAAGGCACCTACTACCCAAGGAAGGTCATGATTCAGTCGTGAAGGAAGTCCCTGTCGTCAGTACGGACTAAGGAGGAATTATGACGGGCCGCAGACACTCCCAGTTCAAAAAGATTCTCGTCGGATTTGATGGCTCCGCCCAGTCGGAAAAGGCAACAGAGTCTGCACTGGCTCTGGCCCAATCGCTGGATTCGAGCCTTCTCCTCTTCGCTGTCGCTCGTCCACCAGAGCCGGCAACAATCGTGGAACTTGATGCGATGCTCGATGACGCACGCGAGCATTTCGAAGACCAGTTCAAGAAAATCATTCAGCGTGCAAAAGACTTAGGCGTCGAAATGCAAACCGATATTGCCGTGGGCCATCCGGTGGAACAGATCGTCCATCGCGCGGAAACCGACCACGTCGACTTGATCGTGCTTGGTCGGCGCGGCAAGTCGCGATGGGAAAAGATGCTGGTTGGCTCCACGGCTGAAAAAGTTCTCCGGTACGCTCACTGCCCGGTGATGGTAGTTCGATAGAAGCTGAAAGAAGGAACGAGGGTACTTATGTCAAGGATCACAAACTTAGACGCAATTGAAATACTAGATTCGCGAGGCAATCCGACGATCCAGGTGATGCTGCGGTTAGAGAGTGGCTTCGAGGGAGTAGCAAAGATTCCGTCAGGTGCGTCTACAGGCAAGCACGAAGCGGTTGAACTACGCGATGGGGATAAAACACGGTACTTCGGAAAGGGCGTCACGAAAGCGGTGGAAAATGTTCTTCAAGTGATCCGGCCCGCAATTCTTGGGTTTCAGGGCGGCGACCAAGCAGCCCTGGATAACAAACTTATCGCTCTCGATGGAACTCCCAATAAAGCCCGTTTGGGCGCAAATGCGATCTTGGGGGTGTCCATTGCACTGGCGCGCGCCGCTGCAGCGGAGAAGAAACAACCTCTTTACCGGTATCTTGCCGAACGTGTCAGCTACACGACTCCCGTTCCAATGCTTAACGTCCTCAATGGCGGAAAGCACGCCGACAACAACGTTGATTTTCAGGAATTCATGATCGCCCCGGTTGGTGCACCTTCCTTTTCAGAGGCCCTGCGTTACGCCGCCGAAACGTTTCATACCCTCAAAGGCATCTTGCACAAAAAGGGTTACGAGACGAGTGTTGGCGACGAAGGGGGTTTTGCCCCTCGCTTGCGTTCGAACGATGAAGCGATGGAACTCGTAAGTTCCGCGATTCAGCAGGCAGGATATAAGGCGGGAATAGACATCGCCATCAATTTGGACCCGGCTGCGAGTGAATTCCACGAGGACGGAATGTATGTATTTCGCAAATCCGACGGCTCCAAGAAAAGCTCAGCGGAGATGATCGGTTTGTGGAAGAACTGGCTCGCACAATATCCGGAAATCTTTTCACTTGAGGATGGTTTGGCCGAGGAAGACTGGAACGGCTGGGCTGACTTGACTGGGCAGCTGGGCGGCAAGGTTCAACTTGTGGGTGACGATATCTTCGTGACCAACCCTGAAATCTTTGAGAAGGGGATTCAGAGAGGGATCGCCAATTCGATTCTCATCAAATTGAATCAGATTGGCACGATCACGGAAACTCTGCGTTGCATCAAGATGGCCCAAGACCATGGCTACACCGCCGTGGTGTCACACCGTTCGGGTGAAACCGACGATACTACCATCGCGGACTTTGCTGTTGCCACCGGAGTAGGACAAATTAAGACGGGTTCCGCTTCTCGGGGAGAAAGAATCGCCAAATATAACCGACTGCTCGAAATTGAGCACGAACTTGGAGCAAACGCGATATACGCGGGCACTTCGGCTTATTCGCGCTGGCGGGGTAAGGCGAAAGCAGTTTAAGGGGCGTAGGGCTCAATCGGGTTGAAGAAACAGCAGGCGGCTTGTGAAGAGCCGCCTGCGGCGGTCGAGGGTGGAATGGATTCTCAAAACACACCGAGCGCAGGTCTGTTGAACGAATTCCAGGCGCGACGGCTCCGCGTGACCTGCCAGTACATAGACAAGCTCCTCAGCGAGATTAGTGAGATTCTACATGCTAATTCGTCTAAAGCCGCATTTCCTCGCTTCCTACTAGACATCGCGCCGGCGCAGAGTCGCACCATTGAAGACTATCTCGTACGTCTCCGGGCTCAACTCGTTCGCGTATTGGATGGTCAGGGGATTCCAAGGGAGAATCCTTCTATTCCGGCCTCACGCGCGGTCCATGTCGCGCTAGGGACCATCGACATCGCCGTCGAAGAGCTGAAACCGCACTACATGCACGGGTATGGTGATCTGCCTGAGGCCGCAGCCACCGAACTTAATGGAATTGTTGGCGAGTTGCGCGGTTTGGTGTCGAAGCTCGACCGCTATCTGCTGGAGGGCGTCGGCGAAGACCTCAAGCTACGCCTGCAACGACTCGAACAGAAGAGCAATGATCTAGAACTTCTTTCTAAACTTGAAGAAATAGTCGCTGATCGCGGCCTGGTTGAGTTTCGCACGACTATCGCTTCGATTCTGGATCGCGCCGAAGACAAGACATTCGAGATTGCGGTTTTCGGTCGTGTAAGTTCCGGAAAGTCATCTCTTCTGAATGCCATTCTGGAGACTGATGTACTGCCCGTCGGTGCCACACCAATCACAGCAGTCCCCACGCGACTCACATACGGGGAGAAGCCCTCGATGAGGGTCTTCTTCGCTGAAGCTCATTCAAGAACAATGGAGGTCACTAGGCTCCCTGAGTTCGCGACCGAACAGCAGAATCCTGGAAATGCAAAGCGAGTGACTCGGATTATTGTGACGCTGCCTGCCTCAGGCCTTCAGGATGGTGTTTCTTTTGTCGATACACCCGGTCTTGGCTCGCTGGCAACGAGCGGGGCGGCAGAAACTCTCGCTTACCTGCCCAAGTGTGATCTTGGCGTTGTCCTGATTGATGCGGGTTCAACACTGACGACGGAAGACCTCCAAACTCTTTTGACCCTGCAGCAAGCGACTGTTCCCGCCAATGTACTTCTCAGCAAAGCTGATCTCTTGGGTTCGGAGGATCGCGAGAAGTTCATCGAGTACGTAAGACAGCACATCCGTTCCGAATGCAACCTCGAATTGCATGTCCATCCTGTCAGCGTTCTTCCGTCGGACAAGAACTTGCTGAGCCGATGGTTCGAGAAGCACATTCTTCCGTTGTATGGTCACTCGCAGGAACTCAGGGCATCGTCGATTCAAAGAAAGATTGGTGCACTGCGCGAATCCGTAATCTCGGCCTTGGAAATGCAAATCGAAAGAAGCAAGAATCCGACTAGCGATACCGGGGATCAGCTCCGTGTGACAGAGGCTCGTTTGCGTCGTGCCACAGGCCTGATTGAGGAAACACGGTCCGCATGGGAAAAGGAAATTGAAGAGTTGCCGAACAATCTCTCCGAAGCGTTTTACGCAATGTCCGCCGGACTGATTCAGTCGCGGTCTGAGAAACCAGGTTCTGCGATCTCAGCTGAAAGGATTATCAACGACTCTGTGCTCCGGTTCGCGCAACAGAGAGTTCAGAAACTTCAAGACTCGGTCAAGACGCTCGCACTCCAGCTTAGAGATGACCTAAGAACAAGTGCCGCGGACCTCCGCGTGGCAGACATTCCAAGCGATGATGAATTTCAGTCACTCATTCGCGGCACGCCAGTCTTTGATATGGGTCCAATTAGTGCCTTCGTACCTCGACCAACGATTGCCTTGATGTTCGGAACTCAATTTGCGGAGAAGCGATTGGCTCGCCGCCTTTACAAGCAATTGGGAGAACCGATCTACCAGGCGTTGAACATTTATTCCAGAGTGTTGAAGGAGTGGATCAGGTTGGTGACAAGCCACCTTGACCGAAGATTCGAAACTTACGCAGAGCGTTATCGCGCACAGGCGGAGAGGTCACTCGGCGGAGCAGGGCTCACGGCAGAGGAGGTCAATGTCATAGAAGAGAACTTGAGAATCCTGCGGGTGCCTCAGGCCAACGGTTTGGTCGAGGAGAACTCCATACAGGCTGCGCAAAACGAGTCGCAGGATATTGTTCGCGAAATTGCGCGTCACGCTCACAAGGGAGAGCTGAACTAGGTGATGGACAAATACTTGATGGTGGGCATCGGAGGGTTCATCGGCGCGATCGCGCGGTTCTGGTTGGGTGGATATATCAGCGACCGCATGGGAACGCGATTCCCGTATGGGACCTTCGTCATCAATTGCACGGGGTCGTTCTTGATTGGATTCATCCTCACGCTCCTTGCTGAGAGGACTCACTGGAGTCCGAATTGGAGATATTTAATTCCAGTTGGATTCATCGGGGCTTATACGACGTTTTCGACATTCGAGTATGAGACGTTCCGCAACATTCAGGATGGTGAGCTGATCGCCGCCGGGTTGAACGTAATTCTGAGTGTCGTTGTGGGCTTCATTTCGGTATGGCTGGGTGTAATCGCAGGAAGGACTATCACATGAAACCTCACGCTGCCTTCGAGAGGTTGCCGATTGCTGGTCTGGCAGTCAAAGGAAGTTGTCCTGTCTGCGGCGCTGTTAAGTATTTCCAAGAGTCGCTACCGGGAAACTTGCCGGCTAAAGGACAGATGCGGCTATGCAATTTTCATACGTGGTTGCTTGCCAAGTTGGCTCCGGCAGAAGTCGCAACGTCTCTATTTCTCAACGCTCTCAGAGCCAAAGGCTGGGACGCAACTTCATCTTCGCCGCGCTCTTGCGTTGCTTGTGGAAAGATCCATCAGGAAGAGGCAGCAAGGGTGAAAGAGGTTACGAAAGAATTGGAAACTTATTCGCCCACAGGTATGTGGTTACAGCAGCACGCGCGATTCTGTCTGCGTCATATGCATGAGGTGAAGCAGCAGGTGCCAGCATCGCTGCAAAAGGTCGTGGAGGAATTAGGCACCAGGAATATTGTGGAACTCGAAGCAGAACTTGAAGAGTTCCTCCAACAAGCGAGACATGGTAATCATGCGGGGGGCGGGGTGTTGGGACGTGCTGCAGAGTTTCTCGTCGCTCAAAGAGGAATCTTGGATTAGGAGGGGTCATGTTAAAAGCGGGACCTGCTAAGAAAGTCACCATATACGTTGGGGAAGACCATCAACTCCACGGCCACTCGGTCTACTCTGCAATCCTCGAATTCCTATTCTATCGGGGTATCTCCGGAGCGAACGTCGTGCGCGGTATCGCTGGGTTTGGCGCTGACCATCACATGCACACGATGCGTATCGAACGCCTCACAGAGAATCTTCCTATCAAAATCGAATTCATCGAATCGTCGGAAAAGGTCGAAGAACTTCTGCCAAAGCTGCATGAGATGGTGGGAACAGGCCTGATCGAAGTTCAGGATACAACTGTCGTTAAGCCGTCCGAGATAACCAAGAAGAGAGCTCCGCAGCTGTCTACACCACCGCTCAAGCGTGAAGGAAGGGCCAAGCTGATGCGGATTTTCGTGGGGGAGAATGACAAATGGCACGACAAGCCTTTGCATAAAGCCCTGATCGAGAGCATGCGTGCGAATGACATTGCGGGTGTCACGGTCTATCAGGGGATTCTCGGTTACGGTGCGAACAGGCGTGTCCATAAGGAGACGACGCTCAATCTTTCCCACGACCGGCCAATGATGCTCTCGGTAGTGGACACGGAGGAAAAGCTTAAGGCCTATTCTCCGATTCTTGACAGCATGGTGCAACAGGGCCTCGTGGTGCTCTCCGACGTTGACATCGTCAAGTACACCCATAACTACGAGGAGGAAGAAAGAAGGAAGGAGGCTCGGCCATGAAGCTCGAAGGCAAAGCTAAAATGCTGCGGATTCATTTCGGTGAGGATGACAAGTGGAAGGATAAGCCTCTTTATCGTGCCATTGTTGAAAAATGCCGGGAGTTGGACATTGCTGGTGCCACTGTATTCCGCGGCATCGAAGGATACGGTGCAAGCACGCTAATTCATCGTTCCCATCTTCTTTCGCTTTCTTCGGACGCGCCCATTATGGTCAGCGTGATCGATTCTGAAGACAACGTAAAAAAGCTCATCCCGTATTTGGATGAGATGGTGGATGAAGGATTGATTGCGATGTCGGAAGTTGAAGTCATCAAATACGTGCATCAAGGTGGCGCGCGCTCGTAAAGATGCGCATGTCCATCCAGAAATAGATGGCAGAAATGACGGGAAGCGCCCAACTCGAAACTCTGGTCGGTCGTAAGGAAGAATTGCGAGAACTCCGTGAGGCAATCCGAAAGGGCGAGAGCCGTTTGGTTTGCGGCCCTATGGACGCCGGAAAGACTTCTCTCATCAAGAAAGCTATTTCCGAACTCCCCGAACCGGAACGGCGGAAATGCGTTTATTGGACGGGAGTTGCGAGCGGGAGGCAATTCCTTTCGCACTTCGTTGGCCGGCTTTATGAGGCGGGTGATTCCTTCGTGAGGAAGAAGGTCCATGGCGACGGAGCGACTCAATCGTACTTGAACCGATGGCTTCACAAACAATCGAGCCTGCGTCTGCGTGGAATTCTATTTACTGCTTCGATGCAAGGTGATTACCGGTTCTTCGTGGACCACATTCCTCCCCCAACACACAACATGGCTCGGTTGATGAAGGAGATCATGTACAGGTGTAAGACACCAATCTATTTAGCTGCGCGCGGTTATTCGCAAGATGAGATCGGATACGCGTGGAGCTTGTACTTGAACGACGGGATCAGGGTCCATCTGGGGTCATTGAGTGAGCGAGGGGCGCGAGAACTACTGAAATGTTGCATCGGCAGGTTTGGACTCGCTTCCCTAGACCTGGAGGACTTCCCTAAAGATGTCCTTCGACTGAGTGGGCGTATACCCGGATCCATAGTGAAGATGTGCGAGTTGGCAGCGGACTCAAGGTATCACTACGGAGATCAGATCAAAATCAAGCTTGTGCATGTGGATTACCTGATGCAGTCAAGTCCATCAGCGATGGCGCACTCCCGAAACTTCCTTCAATGACGGGAGCCTCTCAAAATCGGCAGGTTCTGTTGCAGGACCTCTCAGGCGACACTGTACTTTACCGACTGGCAGAATTAGCCACTGAGTTCGGAGCGCAGCACATCGCTTCCACAGCCCGCAACATCGCCGAGAGGGTTTCCGAAGGACGATTCTATGTGGCGTGTGTCGGTCAGTTCAAGCGCGGCAAATCGACGCTTCTCAACGCCCTGATTGGACATTCCGTTCTCCCAACCGCTGTGGTCCCGGTGACTGCAGTGCCCACGATCATTCGGCACGGCGAGCGTCTGGCGGCTCGTGTTCGCTTTCAGAATGCGGGGTGGACGGATATCCCGGTTAGCACTGTGGAAGAGTACGTATCTGAGGAGAAGAATCCTGAGAATGCGAAGAGTGTAGCGGGTGTCGAAATCTTTGTTCCAAGTTCACTGCTAGAGACGGGCATGTGCCTGGTGGACACGCCAGGAATTGGATCGGTGTTTGCACGAAACACGGCTGCGACCCAGGCATTTATCCCTCATATTGACGCCGCCATCGTCGTCATTGGCGCCGATCCTCCGTTATCGGGGGATGAACTCCAACTCGTGGAAACCGTCTCTCAGGAAGTTCACGATCTTGTGTTTGTTTTGAATAAGGCAGACCGGGCCAACTCGGCAGAACGCTCTGCTGCCTTGGATTTTGCCCGTCGTGTCCTAGGAACGCGCCTGAAGCGGCCGTTACCTGCGATTTTTGAAGTCAGCGCTCTGGATCGATTGGAGCATAGCGGTACCGGACGGGATTGGGGGCAGTTGGTTCACGCGCTTGAGGACTTGGTGCTGCACTCAGGACGCTCATTAGTCCGCAAAGCGACCGACAGGGGCATTCAGCGCGCGGCAAATCAACTGCTCTCTGTGATTCGAGAAGAGCAAGATGCGTTACAGCGTCCCGTGGAGCAGTCGGAACAGCGAATCGCAAAACTGCGTGAAACCATCGCGGAGGGCGAGGGTGCCATGCGGGACCTCGGCGCTTTGCTCGCCGGCGAGCAGCAACGCTTGTCGCAAGTTTTCGTTGGGCGGCGGGAGGTCTTCCTGAAGCAGACACAAGTGCTTGCGCAAAAGGAACTAGCTGAGCATTTGCGTTCGATAGCTCAGCGTCGCAATGGGCCTGCCTATCGTCGTGATCTCAACCACCTAGCGCAGAGAATTGCTCGTGCGCAACTTAGACCATGGCTCGAAGGCGAATCGAAGCACGCGGAAAAGGTATTTTGCAACACGGCTCAACGCTTCATCGAATACGGAAACAGCTTGTTACGTCGCTTGGCCGAAACTGGAATACCCGGTCTCGAGCCGCTTCCGGAAGAACTTGGTCGGGAAAAGCGTCTGCGGGTGCAGTCGCACTTCTATTTTCATGTGATGGAAAATGTGGCTACGCCAGCTTCCCCTTTGCTGATGATTTCCGACCTTGTCCTCGGAGGCCTGGGGTTACGGGGCGGGGTTGTCCGGGATGCGCAGGAATTCCTTGATCAACTGCTCGAAGTTAACAGTTCGAGAGTGCAAAACGACGTTGAAGAACGCGTGCGTGAAAGCCGCAAAAAGCTGGACGTCGAGATAAAAGAAGTACTACGTGAAGCGTCAGCGATTGCGGATCGGGCATTGGCTCGTGCCCAGACGGCTCAAGCTGCGGGGACCTCAGCAGTTGAGAGGGCCGTTGTGAGGCTCGCCGTTGTTGAGCGTGAAATTCGCGGCATTCTTCCGTCGGGAGACAGAGCCGAGAGCCTTACCCGGCGATCGGAGTGAACCTTTACAACGGTTGCAAATTCGGATCTAGTTTTGAAGATGATTTTGCACGAAGTAGGCCGGAATCTAGGATTCCGGCCTTGTGGATTGAGCGACCTGGGACATAGGTAACCGAATCACCAAAAGATTGCGGGGGTCAGATTTGAACTGACGACCTTCGGGTTATGCGATCTGACTCAACTTTCGCTGAGAGTCGGACTGTACCTTCATCCCCAGGAACGGGATGCTCGCCATCCAGTCTCTACGGCGGCTGCGACGCATTTGTAAAGTTTATAAATCGCGGCGAACGCCAGTTTGCTCTGCGTCAGCCCGAAGAATCTGCCTCGGGCTTTTTTGTGAACGCGTTGGCAATGCGCACATCCGCGATCTCGGTCACGAATGCCTGATAGCCCACAACCTTCGAGATCGTTCGTCTGTGGCCAGAGGATTGCAAGACACCGGGACTCCACGAATGCCTTTGACCGACATATGTCTACCCGATTGAAACCCTCAACCTTCATGGGCAGGGATTACCGCTCAATGGAAAGGCGGTCGATGAGTGGGGGCGGGACGTCAAACTGAATATGATGTAAGAACTGCGCGTTCGTTCCGAACTTCTTGAGGCAGGCAGGGCAGCCGACTTGCGTGATATTGCCATCCCAGAATAGCCTTAAGCAACGCGGATTTTTGCATCGTTGACTGCACCCTTCGGTGGCGGTGACCCGAAGCATGTCGTATTGGGTGAACTGAAACATCGCGCAACCCGGACTCCTCCTCAGCCGAAGCCGGATTGTTGCGTTCAAAAAGGGTTCTACTGGGACGAAGCGATTTTGTATCCAGCCGGCACGCACTGGAAAGATGCTCCAGCTTCTTTGTTTTGGAATGGTCCGGTAGTCCGCATCATTCCCAGCCTTGAGAACTCGCTGAGCGATGTGCGTAGATAACAGTTTGAAACATGTTTGGCGGAGGCGCTAGTGGCGGCCGTCGAGTCTCCAGTTTTATGCTCTGCGATCTGAAAGTTTAGGAATTGAAAGACAGCAGCGAGAGCGTTGGGGTCGGCTGTGGCGATCACCACGCGAGCGCCTTTTGGCGTTTCCTCAAACTTGTAGCGAATTTTGTCTTTCAACTCTTGCATAACCGGAACACTTGGCGGGGTGGTGTCGTGGACAAACATCGGGATCGCAAAGTCGCCGCTGGCGAAGGCCTTCGCGATGTGCGTCAAGTGCATCCGGATGTTGTCTCGGGTGGCTGTGTTCGTGGGATCGTTCGCTTCGACCTGAATTACACCGCCGTCCGCGCTCAATAAGAAGTGATGCGTCGTTGTGGTCTGCGAAAATCCCATACCCTTTTCGCCGCGGTCATTCATTGCAGAAGAAGCGGAATCCTCGTGCGCGTGCGCGTTATGCATTGGGCAATCGGCTTGGGAGTCTTTGGGTTTCTCGTTTTGAGTTGGGGGAGGCGCCTGACCTCGCGCGACGGTCGCCGCGAGGCAGAAAACTGCTGTGGCGAATAATCCTCTCATTGTGACTTCTCCTTTTTTTGATGTCCGCGCGCCAGCGGCATCCGTGATGAATAGCGCGTCTGGCGGTTCGGGTGAGAGGCAACAAAAGTCTCCAGCAAGCCGGCCCTTTGTCCTCGAGGAGTCTTTCGGAGTTGGCGTTCCCAGCCTGCAAGTCTCGTTTTCAGTTCGCGCCGCCAGATTTGCAAGTCACGGAGAGAACCTTCGACGGTAGCAAGCTTTTCGCGGCCCAAGAGGAGTACGCGTCGGCACGGTGCGTCGGCACGGTGCGCCGCCACGGTCGCGTTCCGCGAAAATTGCCGTCAGTTCACGGATGGAAAACCCGATCGCGAGAGCGCCCCGGATGAGTCGGACGCGATCAAGCGCCTGCGCAGGAAACAACCTGTATCCCGCCGCAGAGCGTGGCGCTGCGGGAAGGAGTCGGAGACGTTCGTAATAACGCAGCGCACCCGTGCTGACACTCGCGAGACGAGCCAACTCTGAAGAGTGTATGGGTTTGGCTGTGGAGACTTTGGATCTCACGAGGATATCCTCATGGGTGGAACCGTTCCAGGGTCAAGCGCTTTTCTGCCGCGGAGCATCGCGCTCCTCTACTCCACGCGGCAATAACAGTATAAGAATTGTTGGGTGGTTTAAGTTTGTGTCCGCAAATGTCGTTGCGCTGGCCATCAGAACCGCCAAAACCGAACTCATGCCTCAGCAATCTCCCGCGCGACATTCGGCACAGGCTCGCCCTCGCAACCCTTCGATACCTTCTTTGGCGATGATAGGAACCATGATTAGAGCCGCAAGTGGGTCGGCCCACCGCAGTCCGAAGAACGCGTTGAGTAACAAGCCGACAAGCAGAATGGCCGACAGGTAGGTGCAAAACTCCGTTTGTTTGGCGTCTGCGTGCATGGCGGCGCTGCCCAGAGCGCTGCCCACTTTTCGCTTGGCACGCGAGAGTATTGGCATGACAACCAGAGACGCGCAGGCCAGAATGATTCCCGCAACGCTGTGTTCCGGCGCGCGCTTCGACCATAAGTCGGAAATCGAATCGTAGGCGATGTAAGCGCCGAGCATGAGAAAACATGCGCCAACAATTCGGAGCGCACGCTTCTCGTTCGCCTCCCGACGATGTACGTCTGAATCAACGGACATCCTCCAGAGCAAGACCGAACCGGAAGTCACTTCAATGAAGCTATCGATTCCGAAGCCTACGAGCGAAATACTTCCTGCAACAATTCCAGCCACTATAGCGACCAAACCCTCGACCGTATTCCACACCACTGTGAAATATTCGAGCCTTCGGCCGCGATCTACCTCAGCGGGGCGCTCCAACGTGTCAATCGTGGCCATACCAACAGTTTACGCTTCCGTTGAGTTGAAACTGTGAAACGTCATTCGTCGGCGGTTTTTGACCGACCGCAACCGAAAGGAACAACAGCTGCTATACAATGCGGATAGAGCGTGGAAATCGCTATTTGCTGCAATCGAGTACATTCGCCATGGACGTAAAAACACATTGGGAAAAGGTTTACAAGACAAAAGCACCGGACACCGTCAGCTGGTACCTGCCGCATCTCGAAACGTCCCTCGCCCTCACAGCGCAATGCTGCTTCCGCTGATACACGAACATCTATTCGATCACTATGGCTTCGACCAGGGGCTCTAAGCATGCCCCGCGATCGAGATTGCCACGCTAGGTGTACCGAGCTCTGAAAGTAGCGCAAATGTTATCATTACAGGAGGATGCGGATCTCCCTTAATTTTATTTCCTCCGTAAAATCGGTCGTTGATCGACTTGAACGTTTCAGATGGATTTGTTTTGGCGTTTGCGGCGTACCCTTGTTCCTTCAATTCGCGATAATGGCTCACTTTGCTCGGTTCGTCAGCCTGCGTCTGTGGTTAGTCTCCGGGCTCCAGTTTTTGGCCCTTCTTGTATTCCTTTATCAACTTCGCGGGCGCCGCAGTTTGGCGTGGCGAGCACGTCGATTTCTGGCTTCTCTCGATGAGCCAACTGGAATAGACGTTTCCGAGTTCGTCCGGTCGGCTTTGCATTTCAGGACTCTACCTGCCCTAGTTACAGTCTGGATGGTTATAGCAATCGCACTCTATCCGTTCTACGTTCAGAGCGGATCGACACGAATATTGGGCTACACTCGCACAATTATTGAAAGGGCCGACACTAGTTTCTTCGCAGCTTTATGGGCGGTACAAGCAACAGTTCTAGGAGTGTTTCTTGTCATTTTGACTTTCATCTTCCAGTTTATAAGCTTGCAGAGAGCGTATGAAACGAGCCTTCTTCCTTTTCTGGCTGAACAAGCCCACATAAAACCAGTCATTCTGATTAATCTCTTTTTCGTAGTATTCGAGATGGCCCCGATGCTGATTAGCGCAAATACTCCGCTGCTCTTGGCAAAGTACCTCGCTATCCTCGGTCTGGTTTTTGCGGTGCTATCGGCCTCCCATCTACTCATTCGCGTTTTGGACTTGCTGCGCCCCGAAATGATTGACGAGAGTCTTATGGCACTGGTGAGACGTGACCTCGGGAAGGAACTCGAAGAGGAGCAGTTCTTGAATGTATCGGCTGCAATCCTATCAGAGGAATGCACATCATGGGCTATGGAGTATTCCGCAATGGATCTGCTGACTGCCCTCCCTGCGATTCGATCTACCGCGGTGGGTAGAATTGTGGACATCGATCTCAGCAGGCTAAGGCATTTTGGTCGCAACCTCAGAGGTACTTTGCCGATGGAGAGCACTCCGCCCGTGAAAGCCCGCGTTATCGCCATGATCTCAGACGAGTTGACGAGGCAACGCAACGTGCTTGCACGTATTCCGGCGATAGATCGCAATCTCCGGAATGAGCGACTACTGCGACGAGCGTTTACGATTGAACAGCATGGCGAAAACTGAATCTTCGCTTAACAAAAGTCTTACATGGCTTCGCGAACAGGGCCTACGAGCCGTTGAAGCCCATTCTTCCGACGGCTTCCGGAGAGTTCTGACCAGTCACGTCGATTTGATCGAACTTTACCTCAAAGCAAGGCGCAAGTTTCGACATGGCATGCAAGGTTATCGTGTCACGAACGCAGCATTTTTGGGCTATGAGTCTAATGCTCTTTACCGGATAAACAGCAGCATCGAGGAACTGGTACGAAGGTCGATTCAGGCGCAGGACCAGCGAATATCGGCGATTGCAGCATATGGATTGACTGGAGGCCTCACCAAGGCGCTCGACGCAGAAGCATTTCCTGTTTTCAGTAAAATACTTGACATCATCAAGCTGTCTTTTGCGCTCGCCCTCCATATAGAAGACGCATCAAAGAGGAAGCAGGCAATCGACATATTCGCCTCTGCCATTGAGAATTTCGGCTCCTTTAACCTGGTCTCAACCCATTTAGACCAAGCACCAGATAGGGTGCAATCGCTACCAAATTACGGGAAGGCTCTAATTTCGAGCTTGGGTTGGGTACTCAAAGAAACCATCGATCGTGATGATTTTGCGACATTTTCGACCATTCTCAACACTTTGACGGTTGCGCTTCCTGAAGGGCATCGAAATCGGCCTAGCGAATTTTATTCTCTTGAGGTACTACTGCAGCAGAGTAGCGATGCAACACGCTCAGAAATAGAGAAACGACTTGGGCGACTTAGCGAAGAAATGAATTTTTTTCGTGACGTTACGTCGACTAGAAATGAGCTTGTTTACAACCTCGGCGGCTGGACTGTGAAACGACATGACGAGAAAAAACTGAGACCAAGCAGTTTTCAGGATTTCATGATGAAAATCTTCCCTTGGTTTCCAGATTTCGTAAACTTGACGATGCTTTATGTGAAGGGGTTAACCCAAAGTGGAGACTGGTATCAGTGGGGCCTTTGGGAAGCGGAGCCCGGTGCGTTTTATGCCTCCCAAGGATGGCTCTCAAGATTTTATGTTATTGCTTCGGTTCGTATTCTGAGAGATGCACCAAGTGAACCTGACCAAGAACAGATATACAGAAATATAAAGGAATGGGTCATCCCGTCTTCATCACTTGAAGTCGCACTCAAGGAAGTAAGGGAGATTAGCAGCTCACTGTTATCGGAACTTTCTAAATGGTACGTCCTGTTGCCCGAAATTGAAGCACGTGAGCCATTGTCCGAAGAACAAGGTGAGGCCGTGCCGGGGAGACACAGATTTTCATTTCTTATCACTTTTTGGGAAGAGTTGCTGTCACGACGGCGTCGTGATGAAGAACAGGAATTGCTCGGTACTGAGATTTCAGAACATACGAAGACTCAGTTCAGCGCAGTGGTGAAAACAAATTGGCTCGAACACTCTCTATTTAGGAAGCTTGCTAAAGACTATGGATTCTTCGCGGACCATACTGATGAGTTCGATGTGCCTGGCGATGTGGAACCATGGGGAATAAAACCTCATCTACAGGATAAAATGTGGTTCGTTCCGGACCATCAATTTGCGTCCAAATCCATCGCAGAACACCTCGGTCGTACCTTGGGGGAGTTAGAAACGAAATTTGCGTTTGACGCAATTGCGGCTCTGTTCGAAGCAGTTAGCGTGGAAAATCCTGATCAGGGTAAGCCGATTCTGGACGCTTTCATAGACTCGATTTCTGACGAACAAATTGGTTCGTACGTCCTATTTTCACTACGTGGTTTCGATTACGCAACGAAGTTGCATGATTCCGATCAGTTTCAAACGTTTTCGCGAGCTCCCTCAGAACAGCTATCTGGGCTCCAGATTGTCGCAAAGTACCGAAAGATTCCTAACATCGAGATCTGGGGAATGGGAACGGGATCAAGTCCCTGCTGCGTCTGCGTGCCGATTCGTGAAATGGGTGTTTGGCATCAATATTATGGCAGTACGTTGGGAGAGGAACTTGCAGTCGGGTTGACGCCTGTTGACGAGACAACGGCAGAGAGTCTGCTGGCTCAGCGGTCCCGTCGCGGACAGCAAAGTGCTGGGCCGACTCAAAATGGACAGGATGCGATACTAAACCTTCGCAAGAAAGTCATAGTTAGCGTGTGGGAACGATTTGGCTATGTGCCTCAAAAAGGGCCAAGGGGAATAAAAATCGTACTGCCTCCGAGTCATTGACACGATTCTGGCTCGAACCTGCCATGCACTGTGGGGCTGAGAGCCTTGACGGACGCCATTCACGGTGACAAGAACGTATGCGGGAAAACTCTTAACGAAAGAATGCGGAAGCTGAAGAATCTGCTACCTGAGAACGTGGAGTGAAGATCCTCCAAGATGGTCGTTGCCGTAGGATTTTGACGGCGAGACACAAGAACCCAATTGGGAACATCCCGAACCGCCTGAGGAGCCACCGCCGGATGCCAGTCTGTGGGAACTCCACTGCTACCTTAGCCGCCTGACCTACGCAGTTAGAGCTTCAGGTCGCGCTACTCAGAAACCCCAACTGGTAGAAAAAGACGAAACTGACGTCTCTGGTTAATTCTAGCTGTATGACATCTGTGAGACACCGGCCACTGGGGCGACGATGTCGACTTCCGTGGGCTTACCCGCCAATCATTCCCCTTGATGCGCTTATGATGAGATCATCGCCGCGCTCGACCTTGAGCCCCGGTTGGATTGCCTGCAGACATCGCTTTTCAATAACGCCAAGGGCGTTCTTGGCCTGCTGCATTTACTGCGTTCCGTACCCCCGAGTGATAGAATTCGCCCGTGAACTGGCAAGCCATCGCCGAGGCTCTTGGTGTATTCGGTATCGGTTCCGGCCTGATTGCATGGTTGATTCGCGGCCTGATAAAGCACGCACTCGACAAGGATCTCAAGGCCTTTGAGAACCGACTGCGGGTAGCGCACGAAACTGAGATAGAAGAAGCGAAGAACCGGTTTACTGTAGGCGCCACCTCGCACATGGCAAATGTCTTGTTTGATAAGCACGTGGCTTTTTGCGAGGCGTACGCGACCGAAGCGCTCTCGGCGATGGAAATCCTGTTCAGGAAAGGGCCGACGCAGGACATCTTTAGGCATGAAGCCCAACTCTTGAGCATTCGTAAGCACTGGGCACTGTGGCTTCCCCCTGAACTTGAAATGAAACTGGATATCTTTCAAGCGAATCTTCGCATGATAGGCGCTTACGCCCCGCCGAGCAGAGAAGGTGGACCTCCGTCAGTTGATGTGAAAAAATCTTATAACGCCTTTGCTGCGGCGATGGGTTGGCCCGAGTTCCAGGGCGAAAAGGTAATCGACGAAGGCGCAGCCGCCGCGCGTGCTATAACGGAACTAAGCAAAGTACTTGGCGTTTTGGAATTGACCAGCTTGAGGGCTAGGTTAATGCGCGGGGCAACGGGTGAAGGTATCGATGATGCAAACAGGCCTGATGCGCGCAGATTAGACTTTAGGTGAGGGGCTGATGACCTCCATTCCCAGTGCGCGCGGTGCCGCATCCGATACGTCTCCCGTGGGCACCCATTTAGTCGAAACATACCGTGCCTGCGTTCTCGCAGTTGCGCAATCCTAAATGGCGCCGTCCCTACTAGGGAACAGTAGACCGTCGGCAAGTCATTTCGACCTCCTGGCACCCGCATTGGTCACAACCTTAACCCTTGGAAATCTCCGTGGTCCAAATCGTTTCATGACGACGGCTCCGTCTTCGCGGAAAAAAGCGTTGAATGAAACTCCGTAGAACGTGCATACCCGCGCTAGGTTAGATTCGATATCTGCCCTCACCATGCGCTTGGGGTCATTCTTCGACATAAGGACATAAAAGGACGCCCATGCAATAGCGGCGTCACGGAAATCAATATCATCTGCGGGGCCCACGACCGAATAACACCTGCTCGAATTTAGCAACGGCTCCGCAAGTGGCAGCTGTGCCGCTTGGCATGCGGAAATGAAGAGACGCCTGTTGTTCATGAATGGCGCTAGAACGTCTGCAAGGGGCCTCAAGTTCAGCTCATCATAGGTTAGGGCGATGCCACTTCGGTCTCCGTGGCAGGCGAGATGCAGATACCGGAATGTCGTGCCGTTGAACTGTTGGAGCATCTTTTCTAGCTCTTTTGCCGTGCGAATATAACGGTAGAGAACGGGTCGCCTTGCCAACTCCAACATCGCAGTCAAAGCTTTTCCCTCTTGACGATGGTGCTCTTCGTCATCCTGATCGGTAGACTCTATAATAAAAACGCCACGAAATGTTCCTTCTGAGGCCGTGATTTGAAGTCCTCCCCTGGCGGGCTCAGCTCGCCAATCGTTGTCTACGATATTGTCCAGCGTTTTTTTACGGCTTTGTCATCTCGAAAGTATTCACCGAACTTCTCATCTTCTAGGCAACGTAAGACGGTTTTTCGCAGGACTAACTCTAACCTTCCGTAGATCTCGCCTTGCTGGTCCTTCGGCAGTACCGTTTCTAAGCTGAAGAGAAACCTCTCGCCGTGAACAAGTTTTGATCGTAACGTATAAGCTTTATTCAGCTCTCCGGTGTTGATTTTGATCTGGAATTCATCTGCGATCTGTTTAACGCGAACACGAAACTGGTGCCGAACGTTCTGTTCTTCGACGTTAACCAGCGCTTCGAGGCCTGATACAATTAGAGTCCACCGCGCATCGAGATAATATGACCGCATAGCATACTCGTGATACCAATAAGCCCGATGGACCCGGGCATGCATTGGCTTTTGCAAGGCCCACGGCATCAATTTGCGCAGAGCTTTCCCCTCGTGGACGGAAAGCCAATCTCGAGCATTCTTACCAAGGAAGACGTCTGGACTTATTCCCCTGAACTGAATTGCTTGTATCGGCGAATCGTTCGAGCCGACTTGAAAGACCTTCGCACAATATCGTTCGCCGGTGCTGGTAGGATTAATCAATCGGCAGAGGGCAACTGCTGTGAATAGCGCACCCATTCCCTCGTAGTTAGTCTTTTCCACTTTCGGGACTCTGCGAACGAATGCGTAGAGGTGTCGGTCCCACGCGCTTCCACTTATGTTGTAATGTGGAGGTTCACAAGCCTTCTGAATGTTCTTAGCAAGTTGCTCGTTTAGTCTTTCGATCCAGATGTCATCTGTTAACTCAAAGCGATCTCCATCGTTTTGAACTATGAGAGGGATGGAACCGACCTCGGGCCCATGACCTGGCGCGATATGTAACACGACGTAGCAAGCGTCAAGCATGAGTTTGTTCACCTCCTCCCGTAGTAGCGGCGACCACTGAATGTAACGTCGAAAAGGTTCTCTCATTAAACAGAGAAGAAGTCCTGGTTCGCGACGATGCAATCTGCTCCAGCGCCGGAGAGCTTTCAATCATGCCTTGTGGAATGTCAAGCAGTGAAGGAAGAGTTTAGCGTTGCCTTGCTTTTTAGCTAAGGGCTTCGAAGTCAGATTATGCACGGAGGCTCGTTTGCTCGATTTCAACATGCCTCAATTTCTCTCAATAACAGGAGGAGCGTCAAGCCCGTGTGCGAACGCCACGCTGACAATCTGGTTGCACTCCAGAAGATTCGTGTGGACACGTACCCACTCGTTCCTGGATCACGTTAGCGCTTTATCGGAGGCGCGCTTCCACCGAAGCGTAGAGGGGGAGCGCGGTGCTCTGGCGCGCGTTCGATAAAGCCGTGAGAAGGAAACTGCCCGTGGTTGCGGCGGACGCGGGCCCTATGCAAATTCAATTGTGGGAAGGCGCGGTGTCGAGATGCACTGGAGCTGTGCGGTAGAGCACGACAGACGACACTGGGAGATGAAAAGGTGACGAAAGCGCAAGACTCTCGCGAGACAGAGCAAGACACATCAGACACCAAAGACTCAAGTGACTTTTGGCTCTGCCCAAAATGTGGTGGACCGATGCAGGTCATCGAGAGGTTTACTACTGTCGAGATCCAACTCCGTTCTCCACCTGCCCCGGTCAGTGCTGCCGCATGTAGAGAGTCGCTTCAAGCGGCGTCAGTGCTCGCGCAGTTCTTCGAGTAGTTTTGGGCTGAGCATCACATCTCGATCTACGCGTCCCTTCCCGCCTTGAATGTGAATCACCATCCGTTTGCTATCGATGTCGCTGACTTTCAGGCTTGTCAGCTCGGCGTTCCGTGCTCCGGTGGCGTAAAGCGTCATGAGCAGAATGCGATGGCAGGGAGTGAGCGCGGCATCAATGAGTCGTGCGACTTCTTCCTGGCTCAGGATCGACGGAAGGTGAAATGGCCTTTTCGGGTAGGGAGTCTCGGCGATGCCCCAGCCTTTTTTCAAAGTCTTGACGTAGAAAAAACGCAGAGCTGACAGGTGGTGCGCAACGGTGCCCGGAGATAACTTTCGCTTCTGAAACAACTCGGCTTGGTATTCACGAATGTGCCGCGGCCCCAAGCGATCCGGCGGACGGTTGAATCGTCGAGAGAAGTCTTCGACTGTGCGGATGTAGAAGCGTGTGGTATCTTCGGAATAATTACGACGCTGGAGTTCCTCCAGCATCATTTTGCGTAAATGGGTCACGGGGATGGCCTCCTTGTGACCCAAACTTATCTCAGCCGTTAGGCAACCACCGCCCAGTTCACCTCACGCGTAGCGTTCGCCGCGCGGGCGGCTTCGTTCTAACGGGCTATGCGAGAGTTATGAATTAACCCGTCGGATTAGTACCGAGAAAACCACTAACCGGACGAGTGGATTGTGCTCCAGAGTGTCTTCGTGAGGGCCCGGTGTCTCGCAAGCCGCTGGCCGCAGGCGAACGATCTAGAAGGTTGTGACTATCGGGACCTCGTGACCGAGATCGAGGATGTATTCGCCGCCAACGCGTTTTCAAAATAACGCGAAGGTCGATTCTTTGGGTGGCGCATGACAACTTCGTAGACCACACGGAGCGAATTATAAAGTTTACAAATTGACTTCAGGCGGCCAAAGAGAGCCGGAACAGGTGGGCGCGAACGTTGCGAACCGAGTCCCGGAATCGACTGGCTGGCTGCTGGATTTACCCCTGCCCAAAAACCTCGCAAAGTCTGTTTCGCCAAACTGCTGATTCTGTTTGGTCCCGATTTTGAAAATCGAACTGCCCACAATGAACTGTTTGTGGGCGGTAGCGCGAAGCCGAGACCTCGTCTCAGGCCATTTCCGAAATTGAGTTCGCGAACCGCTAGATGCGAAAGCGTCTTGCATAGCTGGCAAGCAACCTCAAATTGACCGCAATAGTTCTGAAAAGAGAGATTTCAAGAGCCTTCGCTAGCTTCTCGATGTTTATCAGGAAATACTAAGCTCACCAGGCTCTATTGCTCCTATGTGAGTCCAGTCCAATCCGCATAGATCGGCAAACTCTTTCCGAAGAATTGGGTGTCGATTCGGCTCTCATTTTTGAGTTCGGGCGACGAAAGCATCGTGCTGTGCGGCCTCCCTTTTATACGATGATCACGAAGGTTTCCCCAAAGCTCAATTATTTGCACCTCGATACCCCACAGTCTCGGAACCCAGCGTTGTTGCTATTCCATAATATTAGCGAGATATTATTGCCGGTGAAGACGCCGTACACGGTTTGCTTCTAGCCCGTCGCCACACAATACGTCTGAGAGGTGATTGAAATGTCCAATCCACGCAGGGATTTCGTCAAGGGGTGTCTGTCCGCGGGTGTCTTTTCCGGCCTGAGTTCACTCAAAGAATCGCGGGCTATCGGAACGCTATTGGATGAGGAAACTGCTCAAGCAATTAATCCGGAATTCGATCTCAATTCCTACAACTTCTGGTCAGATTTTCTCGCGTCCGACGCTGTACCTATAGTCCGTGCCTCCGGCCAGACCAGAGGCGCAGGACTAACAGCCGATAACGAACTTCAGCCAGTCTTCATGCATTACGGGCCTGAAGGGTTCAGAAATGCAGCCGAGCTGGATGCCAGCAAACTCATCCCCGAAGGTGACGTTAAGGTCAGTTTGAATACTTCCATCATAAAAATTGCAACTCAGGACCTGAACACGTTCGAGAAGCTCCAGAATGCGCAGATCCGGGTTGATGTGGCGCAGAAAGCACCGATACTACCAATCATTGAGGCCATGGCGTATACAGTTGTCTCGGGAATGGTTTCTCTGCGTTCTGGATCAAAGAGGTCGACCGCGAGTTCAGCGAAGGCTCCAGCAAAGGCCTCGTCCAGTCCACAAAGCGGGTCTACGAAGTCACCACCTTTAGGTGATAAATCCTCGGTCCAAAGCATTGGCGCTAACGATGATCCGGCGTGGCAGAAGATGCAGAACATTATCCTGCCTCAAGGCGAAGGACGCTGGGCGCTGAATCTGGAAGCGCAAAAAAAGGATTCATTATTCTTTAAGGTATTCCAAAATGTAATTAAAGAAGGTGGCCTATTCGCTCCCATGATTGGCCTTCCCGGCATTGCTATGTCTGCATTGCAGTCTTTCAATGTTCTCTATGGAGCATTACATGCACAGCCGGTTCCTATCATCAAATCGAATCCGCTTCGCGTATTCGCTACGCAGAAATCATACGAAGAGACCGGCACGCCCGGTTCAGCTCAGGGGATATTGCTTCAGAGCGGGACTTATATTCTAGTCCCCGCGAACCGGGCACCAGCAACGGACGAATTAAAGAATCTCACAGTCATTCAGGGACGGGTAGTTCCTCCAAAGACTTCCGCGACTGAACTCGATGCAGCGGCTGCGGACACGCTGAAAGGGATCACTTACGTCACTTTCGATGTCGGAGTGTCGCCAATGACAATCTTTACTGGAAATGTCGCTAAACCCGCCTAGAAAGACGCCTGAACCGGGCGAATCGACGCACCGGATCAATGTACGAGACATGAATAACCAATCCGAGAATCGAAGACCTGAAAGACGTGGATTCTGCGTCATTTCTTTGCTCCACATTAGTCCACTGCTCGGGTTGGCACTGCTAATCCTAACCTGTCCCACGGACTCGGCGGCCGGTTCTACACACCAGGAACGCCGAGCGGCGGTTCAGCTCGAGCCAGGCATCGCAATCGAGACCGCTGTGTCAGGCGGCGAAACTTACACCTACCGCATGCATGTGAAGGCAGGCCAGTTTCTCCATGTCGTCATCAATCAGAAAGGAGCACATGTACGTTTGGAGCTATACGGTCCTAATGGATGGATCGCTTCGATGGAAAACCTAAACGGAATGACGGGATTACAACAAATCTCGACAATCGCGAAATCAACCGGACATTATGCTCTTAAGCTGATAGTTGAGGAGAAGAATGCATCACCGGGATCCTGCCGCGTTTTGATGGAGCCGTTGCATTTACCAACCAAAGCGGATGACTCCCGGATTGTGGCGGAGCGGAGATTTAGTCATGCCGGATCAACAGTGTCACTCGGTCGCGCTGTCCGGGAGTACGAGGCCACCATGTCGCTCTGGCGAAGTGCCGCTGACTTGTACGAGGAGGCCATGACGTTGAATATGGTCGCGGACATCTACGAAAAACTCAGAGCAACGAAGAAGGCCCTAGAATGTTACAACCAATCCCTGCCTCTCTGGCGTACTGTCGGAGATCAGTATATGGAAGGCATGACGCTCAACTATATTGGTGGTGTTTATGGTGCGGCCGGAGAAAAAGACGAAGCGATCGAGCAATTCGAGGTCGCACTTGAGTTTGCACGCAAGAACGGAATCCAGATTGCTCAACTCTATGCGCTGTGTGGTGTGGGCAAACTACACTTCGCCAGTGGTGATACAGATAAGGCACTCAGCGAATTTAACCAAGCCCTTTCTCTGGCGCAGCAGCTCGGCGATCAGAGTGAGGAAGCTACGTCGCTGGACAATCTTGGAATAGTCACTGACTTCCTGGGCGATGCAGAGACAGCGATCGATAACTACGAGCGAGCGCTCACAATCGAGCGTGGCTTTGGAGACGATGAGGCGGAGGCCGAAACACTAAACAAGATCGCTGGGGCCTATAACGAATTGGGCGACAGGCAACGGGCGCTAACGTACTATCGGCAGGCACTTAACCTCGTGCTTCAGCTCGAAGACGTCAGCGAACGAGCCACGATCTATAACAATATAGCCCTGCTTTACGATGATCTTAAACAAAGACCGGAGGCGCTCAGATACTATCGTCGCGCTTTGATGCTCTTCCGCAGAGTCGGCGAACCCACTGGCGAAGCGAGAACACTTAACAACATAGGCTTTTTGTATCACCACCTCGGAGACAACCGAACGGCATTACGTTATTACCATCAGGCGCTGCCAATTTCTCGCAAAGGAGGCGACCGTTACAACGAGGCGATGGCCCTTCACAATATTGGCGTGGCATCTGACGATTTAGGTCAGACGCAGGAAGCCTGGACGAACGAAAAGCAGGCTCGCCACCTTTTCCACGTAAGCCACGATGTACTTGATGAAGGCCTCGCTATGAGCGACCTAATGCTCCATGAGAAAAAGGCGAACAACCCAACTTTAGCCATCTTTTTCGGCAAGGAAGCGGTCAATGTCTACCAACAAGTTCGGAGGAATATCCAGGGGCTTGACAGGAATGTGCAGAAGTACTTCGTATTATCCAAAGAAGATACCTACCGCGAGCTTGCGGAGCTATTGATTTCCCAAGGGCGCCTTGCTGAAGCGGAAGAAGTGCTCGACTTGCTGAAAGTTGAAGAGTACTTAAATTATACTCATCACCGAGGATCCGCCGATTCGCCGGACAAATCAGTTGGCCTCACACGTTCTGAACAAGACCTTGCCGACTTCGAACAAGACGTTGCCGATGGAGAACGATGGTTCCAACTTAATGCCAGCCCTCGAACAACTCCTGAGGAACGAAAAGAATATGACACCCTCTCCGATAGGATAATGGCTGCTAACCGGCGCACAGATAAGGATCTTAATCATCTCTACATAGATTTTGGCCGAGGCGATCAGGCGAACGTGGATCTCGAAAACGTTCGGAGAGAATCCAGCGCCCTGCAAAATGTCCTAGCGGAGATTAAGCGTCCCGGAACGATTGGGCTCTACACCCTGGTCCTAGAGACAGAGTGCGTCATAATCGTTCAAACCGCGGCTGTTCGTGTCGTGCGCCATGTACCGGTTGCAAGAAGTAAATTAAACATCCAAGTTGGCGATTTTGTGAATGCTCTTTCACGCCACGATCCAGAGCAGGATTTCCTCGTGAAGGCCGAGGGTCTCTACAATACTCTGTTCAAGCCAATAGAAAAAGTTCTGGAGCAAGCTCACGCAAAGACGCTGCTATGGTCGCTTGAGGGTGTGCTTCGCTATGTTCCGATCGCGGCGCTCTATGATGGCAAACAATACCTTGCCGAACGTTTTTCAAACGTGATCCTCACAATACCCAGGATAGAGGATCTGACTCCGCCGTCACGGCCCTTTATCTGGGGTCTAGCGATGGGAGTTTCCAAGGATTATGACGGCGCGGGAGAACTCCCCAGAGTGCCTAACGAACTTGAGTCGATCATAACCAGCCCCGATATCAAGAACTCGCATGGCCCGGTGCCTGGGACGATTATGCTGGACGATTCCTTCACGGAGAAGAGCATGGAAGCCGCATTGAACCAGAATCAGACTCCGTCTCTGGTTCATATCGCTACCCATTATTTCCTTAACCCTGGCGATGACCAGAAATCGTACCTCCTGCTGGGAGGCAAGGAAGTTGGCGGAGCAGGCTATCATTTGTCCTTGGCCGATTTTGCGGACGACCCGCGCATTAATTTCTCCGGCGTTGAATTGCTTACTCTTTCAGACTGTCAGACGGCTCTTGGGTCAAAAGATTCGGATGGGCGAGAAATTGATGGGCTGGGGATCACAGCACAGCGGAAAGGCGCCAAGGCGGTGATCGCCACCCTGTGGAAAGTGGACGATGTAAGCACGGGCGTATTGATGCAAGAATTTTATCGTTTGTGGACGGCAAATGCAGGTATGCCAAAGTCCGAAGCGCTACGAGAGGCCCAACTCGAACTACTCCATGGTGACTTGAGAGTTCAATCGCTCGTCAGTTCGCACAGCATTACTGTTGATGGCAAATCGAGTACACAAACGCTTCGCGATGCTCGTGCTACATATTCCGACCCCTATTACTGGGCGCCTTTCGTTTTGATCGGCAATTGGAATTGAAATGGCGAGAGGCCTTGTTTCGACTTAAACATTGTACGGAGTTCTGCATTCCTTCATCCAGATGCGTTGGGGGAGTCTACATTCGACGCGCCTGCGGAAAGGATTGACCTAATGCACCTGTCCATCATGGGGATAGTGCTCATACTTTTCTGCGAAGTGGCCGCTGCTCAACAGAACGACATTGCCGCCAACAGCCAACCGGGCCGAGTCGTTGCGCAGGCGGCGATTCGCCCCGGTGACCCGATTGTCGGAGATCCCTTTTCACAGGCGGCGTCCAACGGCAGTGGAGTCCCGACCCCTGGTCAGGAGGGATCGACCAAAACAAAGAAACCGAATACTGGCAAAACACAAACGAAGATATCGCACATGCCTACCATTGTAGACACCAGAGTTGGATACATCGATGGAGCGATCATCGGATCTCAGGTTCGTATTCGCTTCGACGCAGCCTTTGGCGACAGTGCTTCTGATCGGGCGGAGTTCTTCTATGCGCAGTACAACGGTATTACCGGTAACGGTCCCGGGCCCAAATTCGTTGTGGCCGACCTGAATTTCCAGCAGCTTTACCTGAATGCCGAATACGCGCCAAAGAAAAATAAGCGATTTTCATTTTTTGCAGAGGTACCTGAGCGTTGGATTCAGCCTCAGAGGACTATCGCATCCACAACCTCCATTGCCTCCACACCTACCCCACTCCCGAATGTGAATGAGGCTGGACTCAGTGATGTTGCAGCTGGACTCAAGTTGGCCGCAGTTGCGTCCTCCAATCAGTATCTAACTTTCCAGTTCAAAGCTTTCTTTCCTTCTGGTAATGCTTCGAGGGGGCTCGGCACAAACCACTACAATTTCGAGCCAGCGCTGCTATATTATCGGAAATTTTCGGATAGGTTGGCGCTGGAAGCGCAACTCGGAGACTCACATCCGATCGGAGGTTCTACCTGTCAGGCGATAGTACCCACTTCCGCATATCCGGGCGCGGTTTGCGTTGCGACACCAGTACCCATGAAATACTCACCGCCACAACTGTCGGGTTCTAGTTCTAGCTTTGCAGGCGACGTCCTCTTCTACGGCGTGGGACCGAGCTACGTCCTGTACCAAGGCAGAACGGTCCAGATTGCACCAGTGATTGAACTGGTCGGCTGGACCGTACTGGGTGGGCTTGTCACGGACAATGCGACTGCCAATACGGGATTTCAGGACGCTGTGAGCGCAAATGGTATCAACATAGTCACGCTAAAGGTCGGTGCGCGCACCTCAATTGGAAAACACAATTCGTTCTACATAGGAGGCGGATATGCCGTCACCCACTCGCTTTGGTACAAGGACATCCTCCGAGTCGAATACCGTTATTCATTCTAGCGTGCTTATTTAACGAGCGAAAAAGAGCGTTTGTCGTACAACTGTCCTTACAAACAAACGCAATCGGTAAGCAATTAAAGGCAGACCTCATTGAAGCTCGCTTGGCTCCGCACTGGAATTTTTTGAGCTTAGTTCATTGCAGAATTGGTGGCCGGAAATTGCGTGTCAGCGACGCGGGGATAACTGTGCGGCTCACCCGATGATGCGATCGAAGCCGTGAAGCTGCGCCCGCAGGCGACTGTCAGTCTCCTATCTCGAGGGCGGGAGCCTTTTCAGCTCAGCGGCAAAGCTGGGTTGTCCTGGAAAGAACTCCCTAGTGTCCTTGCGACACCCTTGGTGTAACACTAGAGTGTTACACCGCGTGTAACACACGGGGAGCCCCCGCCCAGCGGTGTTAAGCAAATCGTTACAATGATTTAAATTGCCCGCGGGCCCCTTTCATACGACGGAAATCGCTTATAACAAATGGTTTAATGCCTTAGTGCTGAGCAAATCTAACAAAAAAACTCTGCCTTCGTAACCAAAGATACGGCCACTATTACTAAAAGATAATAAGGCCAGTGCGGAGAATCTATTCAAAAGCGTTTTCCTTTCGGTGGCCAATTTGCACCGTTCGCTGCAGGTGTCTCACCATTTAGTTCAATTCTGCCCCGACTCCTCTTGTTTCAGACACCTTAAACATTGACCAATCTGACGATAAAAGACACAACTGATCACCAGCGGGTGAGAGGCAGTCGAAAAACTATCGGTCGACAGGCTTTGAAGAACGCGTAAAGAGGATCCATCGAATCGATTCATTGTTCCTTGAACGTAAGACGGTTACGAATATGCCGAAATCATCAGAAATGAGGCCTTCCGTGGGCTTCAGTGGGAGGACGGAAATTGGTCCACTTCTAACAGTCGAAGAGGTCGCCGCCTTACTCCAAGTTCCCGTCTCCTGGGTGTACGACAGGACCAGAAAGAGCAGTGTCGAGCGCATTCCCGGCTTCCGACTTGGCAAATATTGGCGGTTTCGCGAGGCAGACATAGTCGCATGGGTCGAGCGGCAGCGCGTTGGAGTGCGCCCCGGTGCTTGACCTATCGGCTACAATTCCCTCCGACGCAGAAAGAGGCGGACGAGTCAGCCGAAAGGAGAGTATGACTCGACCGCGGTATCAAGAAGGCTGTTTGTGGACTCGTGGTAAACGGAGAAGGATGTGGGTGATTCGATGGAGGGAAAACGTGGTGCAACCTGACGGATCGGTGAAACGCGTATTACGTGCCGAGACCGTAGGACCTGTCGGAGTCGTGACGCGCCAACAGGCACGCAGCATTTTGCAGCAGCGGTTGAGAAGGGCAACGGAAGGTCAATATCGGCCGCGAGGGTTGATGACCGTATCCGATTTTGTGCGCTTGGAATGGCGGCCAAATGCTGCGCTGGCTTTGAAAAAAAGTACGGTGCGGTATTACGATCACCAACTCGAACGGCACATCCTTCCGGCTTTTGGTTCATCGCCAGTCTCGGAACTGAATCGCACCGGCATCGAAACGGTGTTATCCGCACTGAGGCAGAAAGGGCACGCCAGCGGTACGCTACGTGGCGTTCGCGCGACGTTTTCAACTGTGTTGCAAACAGCTGTAGAACGCGGCTACGTGGAAAGGAATGTCGCTCACGGAATTCGCATCCGCAGCACGGGTGTGAAACTTGAGCGGCGCTTTTATCCGCCGGCGCAGATCCAACAGTTGTTACCAGAATTGCAGGAGCCGTGCCGAACGATTGTTCAGGTTGCTGTCCTGACAGGTCTGCGCATCGGTGAGATTCTGGCTCTCAGGTGGAAACGCATCAATTTGTTGCGAGGCACCCTCGAAGTTGCCGAAACTTTCTCGGATGGGCAATTCGGCTCGCCGAAAACTCGCAGCAGTCATCGCGTAATACCGATTAGCTCGGTCCTCCAAAACGTGTTTGCCGCCCATCATTCCCGCGGGGCCCAGTGCGGGCCGGAAGGCTTGGTTTTCGCAACACGCAGTGGCACGCCGTTAAGCTCGAAAAACCTCTACAACCGTGAACTTGCACCAGCATGTGATCGGATCAAACAGCTACGCGTATCGTGGCATTCGTTTCGGCATACGCATGCTACGCTGCTCACAGAATTTGGAGAGTCGATCAAAACTGCGCAATCGCTTTTGGGCCACTCGGATCTGGGAACAACGCTAAACACCTACGCGCACGTCATTCCAGACTCGCAACGTCGTGCGGTTGAAAGGGTGTCAGAGGTTTTGTTCTCAAGTGTTCTCAAGTTGGGCGAAAAAGTTGAAGAGGGAAAAATTAACTGACTGTGCCTGCAAGACTTAATAGGTTTTGGTGGGCCCGCCAGGATTTGAACCTGGGACCAACGGATTATGAGTCCGCTGCTCTAACCGCTGAGCTACAGGCCCGAAGCTTCGACAACATCTTAACCTGAAAGACCTTAGAAGGCATGACCAGCCTGGTCGACTTCTCGCTGCACATCGTCGGTGCTAGTTGTAGTGCTAGTTGAACTCGCTGGGCTACTTGCTCCCAGAAGTTCTACAGCAGCGAGAGTGTGCTTTGGCGCAAGATGAGAATAGCGCACCGTCATTTGGATGCTCTTGTGGCCCATCAGCTCCTGGACCGTGCGCAGGTCCACTCCTGCCATAACAAGGCGACTGGCGAATGTGTGCCTCAGACAGTGCCAGGTGAAATTTCTGATTTTGGCTTTCGGGATTGCCGGTTCAAACCAAAAGCGCGGACTGACCAAAGGCCTGCCTTTTGAATCCGTTACCAAAGGGCCGGAGCCGTTGCTGCGCTTTCGAAGCATGGCCAATGCGGACAATGCTGCACGATTCAGAGGAACATGACGAATTTCGCCATTTTTTGATCTCGGGATGGTGAGCACCTTGCGGGACGCGTTTACGTTCTCCCAAGTGAGGGAATACATCTCACCCAATCGCATACCCGTGTTCAACGCGAGGTCGAGTTCTGGCAAGTGCTCCGGGCCACTCTCCTCAAGATAAGTTCGAAGCCGCACTTCCTCTTCCCCAGATAACCACCTGACCCTGCCATTGTTCTCCAGGCGGTGCTTTACGAATTTGGCAGGATTCTCCTTAACCTTGCCATTCAGTATCCCAAGGCGGTACACAAGGGAAATAAGAGCCCGATAGCGATTCGCAGTTGCGGGAGCCCACTCATTCTCGTCGGCGCTTTTCGAAAGGCTGCGCTCAATGTCTTGAGGAGTAATCGATTCTGCTGCTCGCCCTCGAAATGAGCCAAGTAACTTCTCCATGCGAATTTCATCATCGCCATAGCTCCGCTTGTGTGCCTTTGAGTAGGCGAGCGCGTCCTTGGCCAGGTCATCGAAGCTGACGAGCGGGGCTCGGAAGTTTTCGGGGAGCTTCTTCCCTTGAAGGACTTCCATTTTTCTTTTCTGGTAGAGCTTGATTGCGGCACCCTTCGTTCCTGCTTTTTCGCGCCGTATCCGCCCAGTCGAATCGGCATAGCGAATCCACCAAATCTTAGACCCAGAATCACGTTCGTATATTCCGCGTAATTTCTTGTCTTGGCACACTCCCACTTTTTCGGGGTTGAAATTCGGATTCTCGATCATTTTTTTCTCCTACCACTTCACCAGCTAGAAACTCGTCATGCGAATCACTTATGGCCCTCGCGAATCGTGCCTTGGCGGTTCGCCCATCGGTTCATTGCCTCACCAGCGAGCATTTTTGAACGTCCTTTCGTCGGCAAGGCGCAACAACGTGGCGCGTTTTGCCAAAGCTGCGTAGCTCAACGTTGTTTGAGTCTTTCGCTTCAGTTCCCTCAGTAGTTCAGGAGTGACACTCTGTGGCATCCCTCGCAGCAACCGAAAAAGGTCATATACAAAATCCTTTTCTGGGTAGATAAGCTCCGCAGCAAATACCTCAGCGCCAATCTCGACCCGCCGCACTTGGTCGTCACTGGCGCAAAGAACAGTTTCGGCTTTGGAATCCACGAGATGATGTTTAAGTTCGTGGGCCATCGTGAAGATCGTTGGCTCGTCCGGCAATCCGCCAGCCAACATAACTGTCACTCCGTATTCGTCGTTGAAGTATGCACCTCTCAGTTCCTTGAAGCCGTGCCGAAAATGCAATTCATCAATTCCCTCTTTGCGATAAACCTTCCACATCTCGCGCATGGAAACATCCGCCCCCTCGATCTCATTTCTGGCGCGAACCTCCAGCGCGAGTTCGCGCATTTCGTAGTAGTAGCCCGTGTCTTTCACTTCTTTGCTTTGCGTCCTGGAGTTCTCTTCGTATAAACGCTTTGCGCTCTCCGAAATTCTGCAAAGCGCCTTAGCTCTTCAACATCATCATCATTTAGTTGCTTTGCGGCGCGTAACAGCGCGTCAATCTTTCCATCGCGTTCGGTATGTACATCCTCGCCTGGGAAAAACTCCAAAATGGATTTGCCGAAGAATCGAGCAAGCCTGTCAAGATCCTCGATGGTTGGCTTGTAAGTGCCGGTTTCCCAGCGCGAGACGGTGTTGCTCGCAACTCCCAGAGCCTTCGCAAGGGCTTCCTGCGAAATGCCTGTACCCCCGCCGTAACCTGTGCGGAACTCTCGAATGCGTTGGCCAATGTGTTCGATTAATGCCATAGATTGTTTTTCTTTCATTCCTCCTGTTATGGGACACCGTATTACTTTCTTTGTGGACAGTCAATAGGAAAGTCCTGTATCGGGATGTGCGCCTCCTGATTAGGGACAGTTATATTTAGGGGCGGTCACGATTTCAGCGGAGAGCGAGATTGGAGGCACGATATTCTACCGGTCCATCCGAAGGAGGAGTTGCTAACTGATGATTTACGCATTCTGCGTAAATGTTTCCGCAGAACGCATAAGTCCACAATGCTAGGCATGCGGAATGCGCACACCGTTTTGTAACTCTTGTCATCGTCGGTCAGGCCCGCTACTCAGCGAGTTCGCGGAGTGACAACTGTATGTTGTCATGGGGCATTCGATCAATTTCCCGTTTCCCAATGAGGCCGCGCCGGATGGCTTCATCAACCGCCTGCTTCAGCAGGCTGCGATCAACGTGCCCAGTCCTTAGTAGATCAACGACCGTGCGCAGAGGACGCGTGACCCGCACGCCGTGTATTTCTTGGACATCATTCGGATCGAGCTGCGCTCGGTGGAGGACGAGAATCGCCGGAATCTTGCTCATCCGGCGAAATGCTTTTGGTACAGTCATATGCAGTTTCGATGGCATGAGATCAGAAAGTTCGTACAGGCTAAGCGCCGTGTGGTGACTATAAGTCCCCTCCGGAACTTCCCCTCGATTCTGCGACCAAAGATACCAGCGCATAAGGTCCGGACGCTCGCCCGTCGGAGAATCGGCAAGCCTGTAGATGCCCCGGTGCTCGCGGATCCAGTTTCTTGCATTCACATGGTATGTGTGGGTCTTCTCCCCGAACCCTGCCCGAATCGCTTGTTTAGTTGTGAAGAATCCCTGCTGTGATTGGGCTACCTGATTTAGCCGCCGCTTGGCTTCTTTACGTGGGCCGAACATAGCATAATCCCCCAACTTACTTGGGCAAGTATACGAATTTGCGCCATTGAGGCAAGGATTCATCTCAAGCGGCGCTAGCCCACGCATGATCCCGCTCACATTCGGCGAAGGCCCGCGCGAAGCGTACATAAAAAACAGGAGACCTCGTCAGAGGCCTCCTGTTTCAGCGCGATTGGTCGCCATCGGTAATCGCGGTCAAGATTTCGGAGCTTGCGCGCTGTACATGCTCAAGCGATTCAGCGAGGGTCTCCGTGCTTCCGGAATAGAGCTGAATGTAGTCGGCGGAGCGTTGCGCTTGGAGACCTATTGATTCACAGACAACAAAAGCCACTGTTTCGGCTTCTGTTTCGCGAATGCATTTCGTCGTTTCGGAGCGCCGCTCTCGCTGGTGGAGAAAAGCATGCGCAGCTTCATGAGCCAAAGTCGCAAACTCTTCCGCAGGCGATTGCCCCGGGAACAGAACGATTTTCCCCAGAGAGCAGAGCCCCAAAGCTGGATAGATATCACGCGAATATTCAAGCTGGATTTCTCGCGGCATGATGAATTGCTTTAGTCGTTTGGTATAATCCGCTGGATCGCCCTCCGTTTCGGCGAGGGATGGAAGCGGTTGACCATCGGTGTCCGCCAAGTCAAAAACGTAAACTGCATGGAAGCCAACCAACTTGTCGGATTGATCAGCCTGGCCAGCCTCCACAACGGTTTGCTTACGAAAGATCGGTGCAAGGATGAGGATTCCCTTCGCGCCCTTCTTCACAAAGCGTCCAAGCTCCTTCCATGTATGAAAGCCACCGACGCGAATCGCGTTGGGACGCTGCGAGAGAATGAGCATGATATTGTACGCGCTGTAGCGATGAAATCTCGCCATTGCCGTCAGGCATGCTCTTAGCGCTTCACTGTGGCCCCTCTCCAGAGCTTTGCTCAGCTCCTCGATTGCTTTGCTGGCGATTTGTTTGGCTTGCTCGGCTTTCATGTTTGTTCTCCTGTGTCGGGGAGCTTTTGCTCCCTTCACCGCCAGCAGAGGGAGCAGTCCCCGAAACAGAGAACAAAAGCGAGGAGTTGGCCGCATTCAGGTCGAAACGGGTGGCACGTGGAGGGACACAGCTTTTTCGTGGCGCGAGGCGTGCTAGTGGAGACCGTCGGCTTGTGATATTGACAAGCCGGAATGCGGTCAGTTCGGAGCGGTCATGCATAGAGCAAAGCATCGCGATTTGAAAAGCGAAGGCCGCTACGGCACAAAGCAACAGTAACGAGGTGACACAATGTGGAAGGTCAGAGTTGAATTGGTCGCGCCAGACGGTGTGGCTACTTTAGCCAATGAATACAGCTACGAGACATCAGAGTATGCGAGTCGGTGTGCATGCGATGTGGCTGAGATTCTTGCAGAATCAGACCATGTGTCAGACTTTGAAGCTAGCTCGTGACTTAACGAGATGAAGTGATCCGTTCGAGTTTTAAGCGGAGAAGAGATCTTCGTTAGGCAGTGGAGCAGTGTCGATCGACTGAGGACGCTGAGAGCCAGTCACTCCAGTGTCGGCGCACACCGGGTTCGGCGGCGAGTCGACTCACGTGCTTATCGAATCGATTCGGAACCAGGTCAAGATACTGTTCGGTTGACCTCAACAATACGTGCCCCATATAACCGGACAGGATTGGAAGCATTTGGCGGGCATTCTTGCCCTCAACTAGCCATGAGTCCAGACAATGAACTGCAAATGTGTGCCTGAGGTCATGCATTCCCGGTGTAATGCTGATGCCATGATCCTGGCGAATGTTCAGACGCAGGCACAGCCTTCGGAAGTTATGCAAAAGAGAGGCCCGACGGACCTTCCGCCCGTCAAGCTGCAAGAACACATAATCACTGCCTTGGCGTCGTTCTAAGGTCGAGTGAATATATTCTTTCAATTTGTGCGCCGTGGTCTTCGATATTGGGATTTGTCTTCTCCACTCACCGTCTCGACGACGCAGCACAATTAGTTGTCTCTCAAAATCGATCTCAGAAAGTCGAAGCTCGATTGCTTCATGAACCAAAGCCCCTGTACTGTAGGTGAACAGAATCAATAGCTGTACGGTTTTGGCATCGCATTTCCTCTGCTTACTTCGTTCGAGCCGGCCCGCGTATATGAGCAGTTGACGAAGCTGCGACCTCGAAAAAATGTAAGGCCTAAAGGGTGGCGGGAGAGCAGCCTTCGGACGAGGCATTGGAATGGACTGGATCTGTTTTCTCACGAACCAGAACTGAAAGAATGACCGTAGTGTTTGGTATGCGCGCCACCAGGTGTCGGGTGCCATACGCGATCCATCCAGATAATCTGATATGTCGCGTGGCTTGATTTTGGCAATCTGCAAATCGCCTGTTCGTCGCAAGAACCCATTGAAGAGTTGCCTGTTGCGTACAGAACGGATGTGTCGCTGTTCTTTCCAGCGTAGGTACTTGGCGACGGCTATCGACAATCTCACAAAGCACCTGCAAGGTCTGTAGCCGAGACCTCACCCAGCATCGCTAAGTCGAGCTTGGCATATACCTGGACAGTCTTGTCGTTACGGTGTCCCAGAAAATCTGCGATTTCAGTAAGAGGGGTTCCAAGGGCAAGCAGCCGAGTGGCGCAGGCGTGGCGCAGAGCCTGCGGCCCGTGCCATCTGGCGATGATTCCGATTCGATGCATTCGACTGTTTACGATTGCTGAGACGGTGGGTTGAATCAGGGGACGAAAAGGCCCGTTTAGAGTTACAAAGACATTGGGACAATCGCAAGTTGGTCGAACTTCATCGATGTAGCGACGGATGGCTTTTGCTACTGCGTCGTGCAACGGGAATTGCTGAAGCCCCTCACGTTTCGCACGGCGAACGGTGAGTACTCTGTCGGTCCAATCGATATCTTTAAGTTGAAGTTTGTGGGCTTCGCTGTTCCGTAGGCCATAAACAACAAAAAGCTGTAACAGTGCATGTGCTCTGATGTCAGCGGGATCCACTCCTGAGGTCGACTGTAACAAACGAATCACGTCACACCAGTCGAGTCCACGGTTCTCGAAGGGATCTTGACGAAGCAAAGGTGCTTTTATTTCCTTCGCGATACCCTGAGCACACCAGCGGCGCGTTTCGGCGTAGTAGAAAAATGACCGCAGCACCCCACATTCGCACTTGATGGCTACAGGCCCCCTACTGGTGCTGGGTCTGAAAATATAGGAATCGAGATCACTGATCTTGACGGTTCGCAAGGGTCTGTGTTTCTTCGCGAACCAATTAAGAAACTCTCGCGTACGAAATCGGCGGCCCCTAATGGTCGCGTCGGACAAGCCCTTCTCATCCTTCATTGCACGAACGTAGTCGTTCAAGTACCAGCCGAATGGCTGCCGAGCACGATGCGTTTTCAGATTACCCAAGAAGCGGAACCATCGCCTCGCAGTCCAAGCGAAGTGACGCTGCGCATGAATGCCGCCTCGGCAGTTGTGATACACGTGGCGACGTTTGATCCAGCGTGATGCGACCCCTTCGATTTCTTGTGGCGTAACGTCGCGAAGTTGTCGAAGCCTCAGAAGCCGGACGATCTGCAAGAGATAACACGCGGTCGTCCGAATGTTGCCCAAGCCAGTTCCGCAAGTGTCACGAAGATATCGCAAGAACGCCTCGCGTTCTTTCAGCAATGGCTCCGATCTGTGCCTCACGATGGCTATTGGCTCTGTCATTAGTTCTTCAAACGTGTCGCGCATCCCGAGGCTCCCTTCAGCAACTAAAACTCACAAATAAAGTGCTCGTGCCAAAGTCGCGCGGCTGAACAGCGATGAAACTCACGGCTCACGAGTGGGCAGTGAGAGTAAGCCCGTAGACTGCCCGGCGGCAACAAATACACTGTGGAAAGATGTGAATAGTTCGGAGAAAACCAAACTCAATGGTTTCTGTCAGCTAGGAACATGGTTCTGCCAGCGCATGGTGACTCGATGCTAATTCTTGTCCTTAAAACAGGACAGAATGTGAATATCGGATTTGTGCCGAAGAACAAGGCCGAACAAAAAGACACCAAAAGCGAACAACAGCGCTTTCCACTTGACAGCACTCGCATGTCAAAACTGCCAACTCTATGCGGCTTTTTGAATTACGAGTGCGCGAAAGCGAACGTTTTGCTGAGCATGTTGAAACTTAGTTGGCCCATCCCCTAGCTTGGCTGCCGGGAGGTCTGCATTCCCAGACATCTTTGACGCTCCTGACCAAGGACTGCGAAGCGCTGAAAGACTATCTTCACGGCGGTAAGCGAGCCGAGAAAGAAGGCGAAGAAATGATTTCTCAGAAATACCCACCCGGATATCCGGGCGACGAAACAATACGCAAGGCATTTGGTCAGGCTCTGAGAAAGGCCCGACTCGAATGCGGGTTAACAATCGAACAAGCCGAAGTCCTCCTCAGCGAAGCACTCTCTCCAAACGCAAATCACAACCGGACCGTGCGCTTTGGTAGAACGCTGGGAATAGTTGTGCGCAGGATACGGGAAAGCAAGGGCATCACTCGCATTCAACTCGCGGGCAATTCTGGTCTGCCGCTTCGGTTCATCATTTTGGTAGAGCGCGGAAAGGTGGCTAGCGGAGGCGACCTTTGCCAGCTCGTTCGGCTTGCTTGCGGCCTGAAATATCCCGTTGGCCGATTTTTTGACGAGCTTACTAATTTGAATGAGGAGTTTGCGGGAAGTGTGCCATGAAAATTACTCACACCGGATGGTACGTCGAGATTTGGTGCAGGAAATCCACCTCGGCGGCTGCCCGAAGGCACGGAAAGCAATTCAATCAGCGCATTGAGCGGGCGATCCGTAAGGCCATCCTTAAAGCCGCGAGATTGCAAATTCGGGAGTTCGTCCGGTTGGGCAAGTTGGATAAGGGTTTCGGAGTTGACACGGAACCATGAGAACAAATTTGACCCGACATCTCGCCTCCTCGCTGGCGGCTCTCTGGTGCGAGCACAAGACCGTTCGGCGAGAGTATGCGTTCCTAACCTCGAAAGGCGACAGAAACCTTGCTCGGCGTCTCTATCGAGCGTCGGAAAGCGATGCTCACTTCACAGAATGCATCGAACTCGAACGACAACTCAGCAAGCCTGACCGGCGGTACGCGGTGCGCCTGGTCAAGTATGGCCTTGGAATCGGCGAAATCATCGATGAAGTAGATCGGTTGATGAAGCGAGGGATTCGCCGCAACTAGAGCTATCAAAGGAACAAAACAATGAGTAAAAAACCTAAAACTGTCTGGGTGGGTAACACCCCGATTACTCCGATTAGCGCAGCGGAACACAAGCGCCTGGACAACAGGATCAAGAAGAAACATGACAAACTGCGCCGAAGGTACCCCGAGGTCCACGGTAAACAGGTGGACTGGATTTCGCACGGATACGAGAGTGGACACCTCTTCTTCAACGTACAGTTCACGGATGGGAAGAATTTTTCAATCGTGTGCAGTCCCAAAATCGTTACGGACATCGCCGACTTTTCAGACCGAAAAACGGGCGACGACATCATCATTCGGGAGTATTACAAAAGGTCTGACGATGATGACTAATGCGCACCATCGGGAACCCCACGTTATGATCGCCCCTGTCCCTGACTTTGCTTCTGCGAAGCCACCTGGGCGCTTCCAGCGTTCGCTCTCATGGGCTGATTCGACGGTCCGATCTGTCTCGCGGCGGATTGCTCGGCCCCTCCGTGATTGAGGCTCGCATCCACTTGCAATGCAACAGTCTTCGAAACATTCCTGCTGAGAGCATCGCGGAGTTCGAGCGCATCGTTCGTATAGATTTGGGCGTCGTACCGCCCTCGCGACACTGCAACATAGGCCAAGCGCTGATTGACTAGCTTTTCGCCAGCTTGGCTTGTATCGATGTGGATTAGCACACGGTCCGCGGTCTGTCCCTGACTGCTGTGACTGGTCACTGCGTAACCATGGTCCAGATGCGGATTCTTGTTCACGTTGAATTGAGTGACTCGACCTGAATCGAGACGCAAACGAATGCCCCCGTCGTCGTTGATTTGCTCTATGTTGCCTAGCTCTCGATTCGCAACTCCAAGCTCTCTATTGGGCGCAGTAAATTGGACGCGGTCGCCTTCGCTAAACGTGCGTTCAGCTTCTCGATAAATCGTGACACCATGCAATCGGCGCGGGTCGTAGCTCACCTGCTCACCGTTCCCTCGTCGAACGGTTAGTAGGTTTTCTTTTTCGTTTGATTTCTCCACACGCGCGTATTCGCCCGGCTTGATTCCGTGGGAGCGGCTGCCTTTCGTGTAGCGCACGACATCGCCAGGATCATATTGTCCGGCCCAGCGTCTGTCGGCCCCAGTTATCTCTTGTCTCGGTACCAACACAGTTTGCTTTTGCTCTCGTGTCGCCACTTGACCGGTTTCCTGCATCGTCCGGTGAATCATGTCGTTGAGTTCCCTGCGAGATTGGTTGTCTGGGGACACGACGAGTGTTCCTTCGGGTCTTTTCGCGTAGCTATTGGCAATCTCTTGCATTCGTTCATTGCGGTCCCCAATTTCATGCACTCGGCCTTGAGAGCGGAGACTGTCGATCGCTTCCTTGGCCGAGCCGCGGGCGAGTTGCTCGACTGCTTCTTTGAGTGCCGGTTCCTTTTGGCGAACGATCTCGTCCAGGCGGGCTGTCTCAACGCCTGCTTCCCTGAGCTGCTGGTAAGGGCGGCCAGCTTCAACAGCTTGGTGTTGGTGCGTGTCTCCAACGAGCAAGGCTCGATCTTCTCCGCTCATTCGATGGAGAAATTCATTCATTTGCTTCGTGCTGGCGAGGCTCGATTCGTCGAGAACGTACAGTCTTTTCCCAGTGGCCTGGGATTCATCGTTGGACGACAAATGCCTTTGTAATGTGCGGGACTCGATCCCCGACTCGCTGAGTTTTTGCGTCGCTCGTGACGTGGGCGCAAATCCCTCGACCTTGTAGCCGTGACGTTCGGCCACTTCCCGAATCGCAGCCAAGGAAGTTGTCTTACCGCCCCCGGCTACTCCTTCCAAAGCCATCACTCGATCCCGGCTCGACAGAATTTGTATTACGGCTTGTCGTTGCTTTTCGTTCAGATGTGGATAATTTCTCTCGATTGAATCTCTGGAACGTTGACTTGCGATTTCGGAAAACCGGTTACGCCCTTCTCGCATTCCTTGAATAGTTTCCCGCTCGTATGACTGCATCTCCTTCGTAGTGAATGCTCGACCTGGCGAACTTGAGTGTTCGTGTAGCTCCGTAAGTTCCCCGAATTGTGATTGTCTTTCAAGGCCCGCTTTGACCTCTGCAAACGTTGCCTGGCCCATTGAGCGACTTAAGGCATCGCGCAATAGCGCTCGTTCATCGACTACCGCTTCCCTTTCCAGATTCCTTTCGCTCGAATAGGCAAGGGCCTGCCGAACAATTCGTTCGTCTGGTTCTGCCTCGTGCTGGTTGCCTCGTCGCCGCGCGGTGTCAACAACTTCTTCTGGCTGACCGCCAAATTTGGTGGCTAAAGCCTTGTGCCTTTCCCGCATTACTTCATGTGAAGTCTCAAGTTTCTTTTCACGAGTCCGATGTGCGGCGATCTGAGCTGCTCCCGCTCCTCTTTGGTTGGTCCTGGCCAAATGTTCTTCAATCTGTCGGCGTCGTGGACTTGACGCTTCCAGGTACTCGGCGCTGTATCCCTTGATTTCTGGTTGGCCACTCTTGCCGCGTTCGATTTCGTACCCCGAGTTCTTGAGACGAGCTGCAAGTTCTGAGCGATAAATGGCTGTCGCATACTGCTGCGATTTGTAGAGTTCTCTTGGCTGCAACGCTCGTGAGTCTCCATTCGAAGTCTGTGTGACGTTGAAGAAAACCACATGTGTGTGAAGTTGCGGTGCTGCGTAGCCATCTACAGGGCGAGAGCTATCGTGTTCAAACTTCGCTGCAACCCATTTGCCTGTAGTCTCGGCGGGAAGATTGCTTCCCAGCCTTGCTTGGACAAAACGCTCCATCTCGCCCAAGGCAACCGAAACACTTTCCCGGTGAGCATCACGGACACGCTCGTCACCCCCCACAAGTGCGGTCAGCGAAACGCTCTTCGGTGCTGAAAACGTCGCGTCCCAGCCCGCGCGATGTTCCATTGTCTTTATCTTCTCGCCATGCTCGCTCTCATATTCGCGCGGAGTCTGATGCCGGACTAATTGCTCTCCGGTGACCGGATGCTGACCCTCGCTAAGTCGATGAAACTGTTGCTCGCGGACTTCGTCTTTCAGCCCCCATTCTTCCGCTAAGCGGCCATGCCATTCACCGACAACTTGTTCTTCTTGCGTGTAGTAGTTGTCCTTCGCGTTGGCGAATTCTTCGGCGTGATAGGAACGCGCCTGACCTGCACTCAATGGCTTGGAAATAGTTAGCATGCGATGCCTACTCAAAGAATCGTTGCTGTTGCTCGGCACGGTTCAATTGCTTCTGACGAGTTTGTTTAACTTCCTGCGGTGAAAGTTTCTGGGCCGGGGGATCGTCTTTCTTTTCTTGGGGCAGCGCTCCTGGCGGGATTCCTGAGACCGCTGGAGACGGTCGCTCGATGAACTGAGGCTGCCTTTCCGGTAGTTCGATGTAGGGAAAACTCATCCGCACTACAAGATTGCCGTTCTTAAGAAATCCATTTAGCGGCTCCAGACCCGTGATCTCGCTTGCCATAACAAGAGGCTCTACCTGGCGGTCCAAGTTGTGGCTCTTCGATGTTGAGTACTTGGGGTTGTGCGCCGTGGATCTGCTTTCTCTGAGCCGTTCAATTTCGATTTCACCAATCGTTTCGCTAACCCACTTCGCAGCACGCGGCTCGCTTGTTCGGAGAAATATTTTTGTTGCTGGCTGCGAGAGCATGGCCTCGGCTTCATGTCCGTATCGTGTTTCGAGCTGGCTGCGTCCCTGAAAACCGAGAACGACAGGATTATTTGATTTGCGATTTTCAGTAACGGCAGTGTGCAGTTGCGGCAATTTCTGAAGGCTGGCTAGTTCGTCGAGGATGAGCCAAACGGAACCTCTGTTCGCATGCCCTTGGTTCATGAGCCGCAGAACCAAGGTGTCTAGCCAAAGACTTATGAGCGGCAACAGCCTCTTCCTCGTTTCGGGCGTGGATGTCAAAAACAACCACCCGCGACGTTCTTTGGACCATTCGAGTGCGCTCCAGCTCTGCGTGGTGCTCTTCTCGGACGGCAATAATTTCAAGGCATCGGCCACCATGTTGAGCGAGCCGAGCACGCCGTTGCGTTGAGGCGGCGACTGGGAATCGATGATCGCTTCGTATTCCGTTCCCTTCACGCGCATGTCGATCTCTTCGGGATGCGACATCCACCAAACCAACTCTTCCGGTGTTGGATGGAACGTAAGCAGATGGGCGAATATTTTTCGTGGGCCCTCCACGAAGAATGGATTTTCGTTGTGTCGATCTGGAAACAAGGATGCCGCTAGTGTCAATGCTTCGGCATCGTGTCGAAGTTCAGCGCCGGGCGTCCAATACGGCATCCGCTGGTCGAGCGGATTCAGAACCATGTCACCGCGCGAGGGATCAAAAAACTGAGGAGTGTATTCGAGTGCCGGGTCGTAAATGACGGCGCTCTCGCCGCGCTTTTCGATCTCGACAAGGATCTGCCGTATGAGGGCGCTCTTGCCCGTTCCCGTATCGCCCATGATAAGAATATGGCTAGATTCGATCCTTCGTGGAATTCGCACGGACTGCCCGACTCGTGAAAACGGGATCAACGAGGATTGTTCTTGCCTGAATTCGATGCCGTCGGATTTGTTGCGTCTGTTGAACTGCGCAGCAGTTACCAATTCCGGGCCCTTCAAACGTCGTCCGTTCCTCAGCCGCCTCGCTCGCGCTTTGTCTTTGGGTATCGCCCAAAATAGACCACCTACGAGAATGGCCAGTGCGCCGAGCCACGCGGGTTTAGAAAGCTCCAGCAGAGTTTTGTCGCGGTAAATTAGGTGCCGCAATAAAACATGCAATTTTGCATTCTCGAATGCCTTACTCTGCCACTCGACACGCAACGCTCCGGCCCTAACAGTCTGTTCCGAGAGAACGAATGTATTTTCCCCGCCCTCGATAACCTCGCCGTCCGTCGCGAGGCGACTTCCATTCGCAGTGACGAGAATCAAGACAGTGCGGGAGTGGACTTGCCGAGCAGTTCGGTAATCCTCAGTGGCTGTATAGATCGGAGCGTAATACCGCTCAAGAGGTGTCCAAACCCAGGCACTGTAGAAATCGCCAATTAGCCCCACGCTGAGGACCGCCGCAAAGATAACTGCGATGCTCCACCAAGGCTTCCTGCTCGGCCATTTCCCTGCGAAACCCGCTCGTCCCCACGCTTGAGTCATCCTACGTTACGCCTCCTGATTCGTATGTGCGGATGCCGAGGCGCTCCAACGCCTTCTTAGCTTTATCCCGGTCGGCTCGTTCAATGATTGTCTGCATCGCGTCTGCGGTTATTGTTTCCGCCTTGGCAACAGCGAAATGGAGATTGAGGAGAATTGTTCGCAACGACAGAATCTCGGCGAGCGTTACTTTTTGGGTCTCGGTGGGCCGGTCTCCGTCAGTCCTCTCCAGGAGGACATTCCGACACCACTCACTTATTGAAAGGCCTTCTTGGCAGGCGCGTGTTTCAAGTCGGGCGTACTCCGCTTCAGTGACCTTTGTTCCCACAGATTTTGTGCGTGACGCTGGCTTCATATGACGTTCACCGCTAACGAGTCGAGCATTTCAACTGAATCAAGCCTATGGTATTACCCTGCGGGAACCGCTTGTCGCCAATTGCACCCGCGCTCTAACTTAAGATTCGCAAAATCAATTAGTTCGCGAGCGTTAACCGTAGGTTCCTGTGCAGCACCCTTCTAGGGGTGACGTGTCAAAAAAACATCCGGTGCCAAAGGCACCTGGACACTATGCAGAGATGTCTCCTTGGGCACGGATGAACGCGTGGTCGCGGCGAGCGAACTGTTCTACGACATCGCGGTGCACCAATACCCGTCGTCCGATGCGGCGTGCACGGAGCTGACGGCTAAAAATCAGATAGTCGATGCTACGCAAGGAGATCGACAATAACTGAGCCGCCTCGCGCTTGGTGTAAAGTAACTTCTCGGTCGCTGGCATGGTGACGCCGTCCCTTTCTATCCCTATTAAGGACTATGGTATCCTTTTTTAGGATTACATGCCTTACCGCTCGTGTCAACACCCAAAGCACAATAACATCCTGAATCAGGATTAACGTTGCAATTCTGATATCCGAGAGTCTGGAATGTTCGGGATAGATTTGGGAAGCGTCTGTCGACGGTCAGAGAATTTCGTACTTTAGTTCTGGAGTTCTCTCTATTGTTCGCAGTAAGTCGGGCAGTTCAGGTATCTGGGTAAGGTCCAACTCCGACTCACCCAAACACTTTTGCAAGGCCTCGTTGATCAGTGTGGACGGGAGCGCAATCGTTATGTTCTCGCCGCCCACCATTACTGCCTGTATCATACCGACGATCTTTGGCGAATCTGTTAGGAATATCGGCGACCCGCTCGCCCCACCTTGAGTAGTGACATCTACCGTGAAACCATCGGGACGAGGACACGGAAACGGGTACACGCTGCTAATTACGCCTTTCCGGAGCAAAGGAGTAAGCTGCGTAACTTTATTAAAGGCAGTCAGCGGACTTTCTCCAAGCGGAAAGCCTGCCGTCGCAACATCTAACCCCGTTTTCAACACGTTTGGTTCGGTGATTAACTCTGCTGCAGGCAGCGCAGTCACATTAAGTTGAAGAAATGCCAAATCAGGCATTGCCTCTCCGAAATAACAATCATGCGGCACGAAGCGCTTGAGGACCCAATGCTGACGAATTCCTCTAAAAAGAGTGCCCATACCATGCTCGGTGCCCCTGTGTTCGACTTCGGTAAAGAGAATCGCCAGAGCGCAACTAACTCCTGTACGTGGATGGCGAGGCAAAGCTACAAGAGCGTCTGCTACGTGACGGTTGGTCGCAACTATTCCACGCCTGTCAACAACAAATCCTGTGCCAATGATTGTAGGAAAGAGGGGCTTCTGCGATTCCGGCGCCTGCGTGAGGCGCGATCCCAGTGCGACGATGGTCGGCCTAACCGCCTGAAAGGTTTCTGGCAATCGCATCGTGCGGAATCATACGTGAAGCGAAGGGCCAAGAAAAGGCAACTATGGAAGCCAATGCTTAGCTGGACACAAACTGTCGTTGGTATCAGCGCTGTGTCCGGCTGCCCGGAACTTGGTTGCAAGCGCTTCCGTGTGCATGTCGCCGCAGAGCACTAAAGCACTCTGAATCGTTCCGGCTCCGGCGATTGTCTCGGCCATGAAGAAATTCTCACGGACATCGTCCGCTGGGACACGGTGCTCGATTTCGATATAACCGAAAAACATAGGTTTGCGGTCAACGGGGCGATTTTGTAGATCTTCGAAGATCCCAGCGGCACGCCTTTGTTGCTCGGTCATGACGATGTTCATCCATGCGATAGGCGGGCTGGAAGAACTGGCAATCTGCTGGGCAATTGTTGGAATGCGCGGGTCGGATTCTTCGGCGATGAAACGAATGCTACGCCCTGTCAGTTCCCGCCGGATAAGTGCTTCAAGCTGGTCTCTTTGCACGGCAATCTCGGGAGTCTGTAGAAGTCTCCTCGCTCTTTGAGTTACATGGTCGATGCTGAGGATGAGGACATTCATTTTCGTCGGGACTAGAATCTGTCACCTGCGCCGATGCGGGAGCCATTGCGCTACCGAGCACGCGAGAGAAATGCATCAAGTCGCCTTGCAACGTTGTGGTCGTCGAAGGTTTCGCATTCCCAGATGACTAGCACTTCCCATCCAAGAGCTCTTAACTGCTTGTGTTTGGTCGCGTCTCTCCTTATATTCAGCTCGAACTTCTCTGACCAAAACGCGCTGCGTGTTTTGGGATTAGTGGTTCGTGAGCATCCTTGATGCCTGTGCCAAAAACATCCATGAACAAAGACAGCCTTTCGGAATCGGGGAAAGACTAAATCGGGTGTGCCTGGAAGGCCTCGACGGTGAAGGCGAAAGCGATAACCCAGGCGGTGCGCCAGTTTACGAACAACAAGTTCAGGCTTCGAGTCCTTACTGCGAATCCGCGCCATCAAAGCGGAACGCTGTGGGTCCACACACCCTGTTGCTGGAGTGTTTACGCCTGAGGCATTCTGAGTCTGGGCCATAGTCGGGTTTTTGGCTTTCCCTGATAATTTTACACCTAGTGAACCATGACCAAGCAGCCATTCATTGTTGACGCGTCTCTCATTCGGGAACTTGGAGACAGGCTAATCGGACGCCCGGGGATCGCTCTGGGCGAATTGGTGAAAAACTCGTTTGACGCGGACGCGACAACGTGTCGCATCGAATTCTCCGAAAATGAGATCGTAATTGCCGATGACGGCCACGGAATGACAGAGAACGACTTTATCAACTACTGGATGCGGATCGGAACCACTCATAAAGTCGGGGATGCTACATCCAAAATCCTGCACCGCCCTTTAACAGGTTCCAAGGGCATCGGTCGATTGTCCGCTCAGTTCCTCGCGTCCGAAATGACGCTTGAGAGCACGTCGAATGATGAGCCGACAAAATCTCTCTACGCCTTTATTGACTGGAGTACTGCCATAGCTGGGAACAACCTCAGCACGGTCAATGTTGACTGGGATTTGCGGACGGATCATCCCGCGTATGCCGGTAGCGGTACCTCGGGTACGCGTATCACACTAAAGAACCTAAAAAATCGATGGACTGCGGATTCGGTCCAGGCTTTAGGGGATGAGGTATGGATGCTTCGCTCTCCGTTTAGGCATCCAATCAATGGCGCGAAAACGAGAGCACCTGAAGATTTCACTATTGAAATCCACGCTCCACAAATTGCGGATGCAAGGGAGAGATTCGATGAGCGTTTGAAAACTGTTTTCCTGAATTGGAAAGCCCGTATCCGTGGAAGGCTTGATGATGGTCGCTCCGGAAAGCCGGCAATCGTGTCAGTCGAGTTTCGATCCGGCTATCCGGAGGGATCTCAGGAAGACAAACGGTTTCGCGAAACCGTTCGCGTGCCCGTACGGAAGAATAGTGGTCCGAGTGTTCCTTTGCTTGACAAAGTGGCTTTCGAAATCCTCATCTTCAAACCTGAGGGTCGCCAGCCTGGCGGCATAAGTGTTAGCGATTTCCGGAAATACCTCGCGGATTTTGGAAACGTCTCCGTCTATGACACAGGCTTCAGGCTGCCGTATTATGGCTCCAAAAAAGACAAGATCGGGGAGGACTGGCTCTCAATAGCGGCTGACCAAGGCAAGAGACTGAATGTATCAGACCTGCTTCCGGAGCACTTAAAGACACAAAACAAGTACATGCAGGATCTACCAGCGCCCGGACGGATTTTTGGTGCCGTCGAGATTGCCACGAATCATGAACGGGACATCGCGGAGAAGCCGGGAAGTCAACCTCGAGAATGCCTGGAAATCCTGTCCGGCCGCGATCGGCTAAAGGACAATGAAGCGTTTTACCAGTTACGGGACCTCGTTCGGTTTGCGCTTGATTTTTATGCGAATCGATTCCGACTCCTCGATTTGCAGGCGATAGAAAGAACCCAAGAACAAGAACCGCCTTCCCGAAAATACAATCGCGTTATCACTCTATTGGATCGCAGCAAAAAAGATCTGCCTGCGTCCGTCTTTCGCAACCTGAAACGCGAAGTCACCGAAGCTCGAAAAGCGAGCGCGACGGAGGAAAGGGCGACCGACCGGCGGGCTGCATTGCTTGCGCCGCTGGCATCCGCTGGCATGGCTGCGTTGGCGTTGAACCATGAGATATCTCGCGAGAATAGCTCTCTCAGCCGTATCGCAAATGAGCTTCGACGAATTGCAGAAAAGCACGCCATCAGAGAACTGAAGGAACTAGCCGATGAATTTGACCAAGCTAGAAACCGCCTTGAGTCGCTTTATGACTTGTTCGCGCCGCTCCTATCCGATATGGACAAATCCGCCACCGACCGCCTCCGAGTGCGTCCAATCGTTGAGCAATGCGTAGAAGCGATGCGCGCGCTCATGCCGGGCATCTACTTCGACCTATGGGGGATACCTCCGGACCTTCGGTTCCCATTGGGATCTTTAGCCGAATGGAACGCTCTGCTCCAGAACGTTCTGTCAAACGCCTGGAATGCGATGTTGGACAGCGAAAAGAGCGAGATTACATTCCGTGGCGGAAGGTCGCGGGGCCACGAATGGCTACGAATCAGCGATACTGGACAGGGGCTCAGCATCCCACTCTCGGATGCCGACAAATTATTCGAACCGTTTGAGCGGAGAGTCAAAATCAGCGACGATAGGCGATCACTTGCCATCGGTGGTCAGGGTCTGGGTCTGGCGATCGTGCGTATGATCGCGCGGCGCCGGTCCACTGACGTGCGCTTTATTGAACCACAGGAGGGATTTTCAACAACATTCGAAGTTGCGTGGAAGGGAACCAAAAAATGAGAGTCCTTGTGTGTGACGACGTGCAGAGCCGCTGCGACGAAATAGCCAACGAGATCGTTAAAGCTGGACAAGCCAAGCCGGAGGTTCTTGCCGACAAGAAGCTAACAGTCGAACTGACGAACCTCTTTAAAGAGATCCGCTCGTGCATGGAAAACCCCACTCAATTCGACCACGCGAGAAAAACAGCTTTCGACGGGGTAGATATAGTTATCGTTGACAACAATCTCGGACATCTTGAGGTCCCCGGAGCTCGCTTGACTGCGGAATCAATAGCGGGCTATGTCCGTGCGTTCACTACGGCGACCTACGTTATCTCGTTGAACTTGAATCCGGACGTGGATTTCGATTTACGTTATCTAGTTGGCGATTTCTCGACACGCGCCGACCTAGCTCTAAATGCCAATCATCTCGCAAATCCCGGCTTATGGGCGGGCGATCCAAAATTGACAAAAGACGGATTTCTCCCATGGTATTGGCCTCACTTATCGACCGTAGCGGATCGGCGTGTGAAGCAGATCGACTTTGTCACGAAACGACTCGATCAATCTGTAGCCGGGGCTCTGGGATTCGATGACGACGCGATCAGTTTTTTGTCGCTTCGTGCTCGTGGGGCGTTGTCTCCTGATGCGGCGTCGAACGGGGAGATTGCAAGGGGCGGAACTCCATTTAAGGATCTCACCTTTCGCGATGTTTTTATTGCGAAGGATAGATCGCTTCCGATCAAGACGGAACGAGAGAGTCTGTCCCAAGCGGAGAAGAGCGGAAAGTCCGAGCTTCGTAATATCATTGCCCGGGTCGTTGCTGCGGATATGGACCTTTGGTTTCGGCGGGACATCGTTTCTCCACAGGAGCCTCTGGTCGATGTCCCGCATCTGCTCATGCGCCTTCCGTTTTTACTTGGGAATCGAGCTAAAGATATCGGCCAATGGAATGCCTCTGCGCAAGCGAATGCGGCTCCGTATGGGGTTGAGAAGAATCTGTACGATGGGCACTTGCGTCAGGCCAGGTTTGAACACGACATTTGGGTTAGAGACGATTGTTTCTGGTGGCCGAAGTTGAAGACCGACGACAAGCTCAACGCGTATTTTTTCGAGGCTAAAGGAGGAGAGTGGGCGGATCTAGTTTTTTGCGAGGATCGGTCTGCATTTTTTCCGCGCACTCCGACAAATGGCGAAGGCCCGGTAGAGTTCCCGGCAGAATTCGAGGGAGCCTGGGAACAGAGGTATGTCGCCCGCGTTCCAGGCTATCGGTACTCGCCGCGAAGCCGTCTGGCGATGTGACTTAAGCCCAGGAAGATCCGATACATACTCTTATGTCTTCTCCGGATTACATTGAGTTAATGCGTCTATACGCGCGCCGTGGGATCGCCGATTGGAACAAGGCTCGCGGAGACATTCGTCTACGCGCTGCCACGTGCCTCGGGAACGCTATCGCTGAAAATGAGCCTCAGGCGAATATAACCATTCATACTTTGTACAACGGTGCGAACGCTGACCTGTTGCGATTCATTCCTATGGCCAAGCATCCCAGTAAGGGTATTGACCGCTGTTTTTTTCTGCCGGTCCGGGAAAAGCAAAGCGGGGGAAACGAAACAGTCGCATTCGAGCTGTTCCTTCTTGTCGAGCGGACTGACTGTTTAGCATTTCGCTTCGAACCGGCGCATAGTCGGCCGGTCCACAACTATCAACATATGCAGCTGAGTCGTTCGATGCTGCGAAAAACTATCCCGGTTACGGGTATACCCTCGTGGCTCCCAGACACGCACCCAGCGTTCCCTATGCTGACGTCGGACCCGTTGAAGGTATTTTTGTGCATGGTAACAGCGGTGCACGGTTATGAAGCAGGCTGTATCACCGTTCTGCAAGATATATTTGCCAACCGCCCCGGCGAACTCGGTGTGTACTTGGATATCCTGAAAGGCATGCTCTCCTAGTCAACTACTCTTCGAATGCAGCCATCAGCAGAAAGCGACGATAACAGCGAATATATTCGCCTTTGACTTTAGGTGCAATGCCCGCCAAAGCGGCCGCCAGCTTGCCATCACGGAGTTTTTCGTAGAGCGCATCGACATCATCATCGGGTGCAAAAATCGCATAAACGCCGTGAGATGGAATAGCTCCGGTTCGATCAATGGTTACTCGAGGGATTCTTGCAAGCTCTGGGACCAGTAACTTGGGCCTCGCCCACTTCGCCGAAATCACGCGGTCAATTGGCCGGAACCACGGAGCGCCGTTTGCCACGATGGCGCGGCCCCGTAGTCTCTTCCTAAAGCGTGTAAGTCGGGCTTTGAGTAAGGGGAATCGCGTCAGGTCGACAAGCTTTTCGTCATTCCCGTACATGACGACGACCCGGCGACCTTTCCAAGAGAGTTTTCCTTCAACTATTTCGGTGCCGTCGATCCATGGTTGTAGCAATTCTGGCTCAACGTCTTCTTCGTGTGGAGCAAGCACGTATGCCGGCGTGTGCCCCAGTGCTGGGCCCACATTAACAACGCATCCGAGTTCCGCGAGCGTTTTCCCGCGCTTGACCTTGCGCAGCTTGTGTGTTTTCCCTTTCAGGGATCTTTTCGACCCAATCAAAATCGTCGGGTAAGAATCCACGTTGTCGACAAACGCTTCGAGAGATGATATTTTTCGCTCCGATTTGATTGCTAGTCGCGGCAGCCATTTCCTCCGAAAGCGCTCAGCAAATGCCATGAAGCGCCAACGATCCGAACACAAGAAGCCACAAGATCCTCCTACACGTAGAAGCTGAAGAGCCCTGTCTAGAAAGGGCAGAAAAAGATCACCGCCGACCATATTTTGCGGAAGCCGTTTCTCATATGTTGCTTTGAGGCGCTTCGGTATTCTTGGCCACCTGATGTATGGCGGATTGCCGACGGTGTGCGTGAAGTAGGCAGTTGGGCGTTTTGCGAGCAAGAAGTCGCCGCTCACAACCCATGATTGGGCACATATCTCCGCCGTGCGGCGATGAATACCCGCGGAACGGAGCGTGGCTGCCACTCGTGACCGGGCCGCCTCGCATTCGCGTGGATGAAGCTCAAATGCGGTTATACGATGTAACAGGCTTTCAAGGTTTGGTACGATGCGACGGTGGAGTAGCGCAGAGACTAACCGCCTCGCCGCTTCAACCACGAAAGCACCATTTCCTGCGGCTGGCTCAAGAAGGCGTGATCGAGAGAGGTCTGCCTTTTCGTGCCAGCCTACGGCGTCCAAGATCAGACGAACTACGTCCGGATTCGTATAGATCCCACATCTGTGATGTAGCGCTTCGATTTCTTTGTGTTGCGCTCGAGTCAAAGAACGAGGCCTTGTTCTCTGCGTCCGCTCTGGCATCAGTGTTTGGCCTCGAATCACTACTGTTATAGAATCCTCCCGTCAAGTGTAACTGCAATTCAGCGCAGCACTGCGTAACTTTGGGTGCCAATATGTCGGTTACGGGGCTCTTTGCCGGTATCGGAGGATTCGAACTCGCTTTCTCCGAGGCGGGCATCCACACAGAATTGCTTGTTGAGAATGATCCCGCCGCGAGATCTGTCCTTAGTAATCGTTTCCCAGAGGCGGAACTGCGCGATGACGTTTTAGATCTCCAGGATTTGCCGTTGAGCACCCAAATCGTCACGGCTGGCTTCCCATGTCAGAATTTGAGTATGGCTGGCGATAAATCCGGGCTTGTCGGCTCGAAGTCCGGCATCGTAACGAAGCTTTTCGAACTCATTGCAAAATCACATGCGCCCATCGTCGTCATAGAAAACGTCTATTTCATGCTCCAACTCGACTCTGGGGACGCGATGCGTCGGCTGGTTAGCGAATTCGAAGACCTAGGTTATCGCTGGGCTTACCGAGTCTTGGATTCGATGGGTTTTGGCTTGCCACAGCGCAGAAGACGCGTCTACTTCGTAGCGAGCACGGGAGTGGACCCCCGGACGATTCTCTTTGCGGACGAAACCAGATCCATTTCTACACGGCCAAAACCTCATCTAGGCAAACCTCTGGGTTTTTATTGGACGGAAGGACGATCCGGAGTTGGGATCACTATGGATGGAATACCCCCGCTAAAAGTTGGTTCCTCCCTGGGTATCCCGTCGGCACCGGCAGTTCTGTTCCCGGACGGGGAAGTTCTGATGCCGAGCATTGGGACCTGTGAACGGCTTCAAGGTTTTCCCAGCGGCTGGACGACGGTTGATAAAGAGCCCAGCTGTGCGAAAAATCCCAAGTGGAGTATGGTTGGAAACGCAGTTTCGGTTCCGGTTGCACGATGGATCGGGGCACGAATTAAAGCACCCGGAGCAATTTTGGATTTTGAGCAAGTTCCTTTTCAAAAGGGTCATCGCTGGCCAGACGCTGCGTGGAATATTGGCGATGGCCGGGTCGGTGTCATAGCGAGTGATAGACCGGTTCTATTTGACAGACCATCAATCACGGAATTCCGTGATTCGACATGGACTCGTCTCTCCGAGCGCGCCTTGGAGGGCTTCATCAGACGTGCTGGCGAAGGAAAGCTTCGGATGCCAGACGGGTTTCTGGAAGCGCTTCGGAAAGCGCCCCGTCGCGAGGCTAGAACCCGAGTGGGCAAGAGCCCGTTGAGCGCCCGAAAGCCAGTTCGGCAAGTGGTACGGAGTCTACCTGCTCAGCAACTGGGGAATTGACTTGAGTGTTAAGCCGTTAGAAAAATACGCATAGCAGCTTTACAACGCTATCCCGCGCGGCAGGCGCCTTCAGTGTCAGTTGGAGTGTCAGTCGGTATTTGTTTCTGGCGCAGATCTATGCGCGTCGGAGCGTCCAAGCACATTTCGTCTGGTGGCTAAGTTCGCACTCGTCTAATACATCCAGGATGAGTGCGAGTCGGTGCTTGTCTTTCTGGGACTTCGGCGCAGTTCGGTTTGGATTATGAGTCCGCTGCTCTAACCGCTGAGCTACAGGCCCGGTTTCTAACTGCATGGTCGTGATTTTATATCGGTTCCGCGGAATTATCTCGAACATTCGAAAATGTAGAAGAGTGGGGTCA
>Ga0182015_10000485_pt1 | contig 56750 bp, 61 predicted proteins | sample 712P3MmetaG_FD_120478 | JGI IMG/M metagenome (GOLD analysis project Ga0182015, IMG submission 120478) | Permafrost microbial communities from Stordalen Mire, Sweden - 712P3M metaG | ecosystem: Environmental > Terrestrial > Soil > Wetlands > Permafrost | place: Sweden: Stordalen | collected...
ACCGCCGCGGTCGCACCGCTGGTCGCCGCCGCCGCACCGCGCTCGCCGCTCGCCTACGTCGTGCTGTTCGGGCTGCTCTCGCCGCTCGCGCTCTATCGCGGACCGCTCAACCTCTACGGCGTCGGAATCGGCGTTTTCACCGTGCTCCTGTCGCTCCACGTGCTGGCGCCGGTCGCGTTAGTCGCTGCGGTGATGGCAGTCGTGCAAGTGCAGAACGTCTGCGATCCGACCAACACGCAGAACGTGTGGGTCGCGAACTTCACCGGCGTCTCGGTCGAACGGATCACGCGGCTCACGCTGGGCTGGCAAGTCGGGGTCGCCACGCTCGCGACGATCGCGGTCGTCGTGTTCGGCGCGCAGCTGTTCGGAAGCGCGCCATTCGGCACGCCCGCGGCGGCGGCGGCGACCTTGCCGACGGGACTGTTCGCACCGCCGCAGGCAGCGCGCGCGATCGTCGTGCTCGACGACGGAACGGTCGACGGCGCGCGCGCTGCGGCCGAGATCGCGCGCACGTTCGCGCGCGGGTGGCCCGGCTACCGCGTCGTCACCGCCGACGGCGATCCGGCTGCCGCCGATTGCCGGCGCAAACCGTATGCGGCCGCGCTGCGCGTCACCGTCACGCCCCCGCTCCGGGGCAGCGAACGCGACGTCGGACTGGAGTTGACCGACTGCGCCGGCTGGAGCGTCGACCAATGGCATGCGCAGGGGGAACTGCGCCCGACGGCGCTGGCAGCGCTCTTTCGGCTCCGCGTCTGGAGCCGCGAACACCCCGCGCTGGCGGCCGAAGTCTTCGAGCGCGGGCTGGCCTTCGATCCGGACGATCCCAAGCCGACCTACTTCTACGTCTTGTTCAAGCCCAGCGACGGGTACATGCGGGCGCTGGTACGCGCCGGCGGCCCGGCCTGGGACGCCGGCCTGCGGACCGGCGATGTGGTCGACAAGCTGGACGGCCGCTTTTGGTGGGAGTACGGCACCTATCAAACGCAGCTGCGCGCCTACGACGGTCGCCCGCACGCCTTCGACGTCGAGCGCGGGACGGTCGGCGGTCCGGCGGTCCACGTCCAACTCGGGGCACCTTTCCAGGGCGAGTTTGGCGGAGGGGCTTGACGGACTAGTACAAGTGGTATAGGATGCATACAACTAGTACAAATCAACCTAGTCGTACCACTCGGAGGCACCACATGTCCGCTCAGAACATCCGCCCGATCCGCCCGGTCCGCCCCGTGAACCCCTCGCCGGCAGCTTCGCACCTCATTCGGCTCCCGGCCGGCGACCATCAGCTCTTCCGCGGCTGGGGCATCACGCTCTAGTGGATCGCTCACGCGATCCGTCGCGTTTGGGCTGCGCCCAAGCCGCGCGTCGCCGCCAGTCGCACTTGCGTCCGATCGGCTCCTAGCTCGTGCCGCCTGCCTTCTTCTCGGTCGATCCCCACGGTGGCTCGCCGATCTACGTGCAGCTGACCGAACAAGTCAAACGTGCGATTGCCATCGGCGCCTTGGGCCCGGGCGAACGCCTGCCGACGGTGAAGGCGCTCGCCATCGATCTCAAGGTCAACGCCAACACGGTCGCGCGCGTCTACCGGGAGCTCGAACAAGAGGGCGTCATCGCGACCGCACCTGGACGCGGCTCGTTCGTTCGCGAGAACGGCGCCGTCGATGCGGTGCAGCGCGCGGCGCACGACACCGTCACGGTCGCGCTCGACAACGCCGTACGCGAGGCTCGCTCGCTGGGCATGTCGCGCGACGCCGCAGCTTCGATCGCAAACGCATCCATCGCCCGCTGGTATTCGGAGGAAACCCCGTGATCGGGATCAGCCACCTGTCGAAACGGTATCGCGATGTGATCGCGGTCGACGACGTCACGCTCGAGATCCCAACCGGATCGGTCTGCGGCTTGCTCGGACGTAACGGTGCCGGCAAGACCACGGCCTTCAAATGTTTGCTCGGGTTCGCAAAGCCGGACTCCGGCGAGGTGCGTTTCGACGGCGAACCGCTGGCGCCGCACACCTTCATCAAACTCGGTTACGTGCCCGAACGCCCGGCGCTCTACGGCTGGATGACGGTCGGGCAGCACCTCGAGGTCGTGCGGCGCACCCAGCCCGGCTACGACGAGAAGTTCGCTCGCGAGCTGATCGCGACGTTCCGGCTCGACGAGCGCAAGCGGACGCGCCGGCTCTCGAAGGGGCAGCAGACCGCCGTCAGCCTCATCATCGCGCTCGCCACGCGTCCCTCGCTGCTGATCCTCGATGAACCCGCGAGCGGCCTCGATCCCGTCATGCAGCGCGTCGTGCTCGATTTGCTGATCGACGCCGCGACCTCGGGCGCGACCGTGCTGCTCTCGTCCCATCAGATCGGCCAGATCGACCGCGCCGCCGACCGCGTCGCCATCATGCGCGACGGTAAAATCGTGGTCTCCGGAAACCTCGACGACCTGCGGGCCGCCTCGCGCATCGTCGAGGCAACCTTCGCGGGCGACGTTCCCGATCTGAGCGGACTCGAGCGCGAGATGCGGATCGAACGGGTCGGCACCAGCGTGCGGGCGCATGCGAACAGCACGGCCGATTCCGTCGCCGCGCGCTTCGGCGCGCTCGGCGCGGTCGGGGTCCGCGTGCTCGACCGGTCTCTCGAAGACATCTTCCTCGATGCCGTCGACGACGGAGGACAGAGCTGATGGAATACGTCGAAATCCTGCGCGCGCGCCGCGTGCTGATGTGGTTTGCGGTCGCACTCGCCGGCACGATCTGCCTGAATCTCTTGAGCCTTTCGCGGCACGCGCACGTCAGCGGCCCGACCGGCGGTCACCACCTACCGCTGAGCGCGATCCTGGTGGGCAGTGCCTTCATCGGCTTCATCCTGGCGAGCTGTGTTGCTCCGGGGCTCAGCAGCGAAGGGAACACGACCGCGATTTCGTGGACGCGCCCGATGTCGCGCGACGTCATCGCGTGGCGATACGTCGCGGTCGATCTCGCGGCCATCGCGATCGGGTATGCCGCGTTCGTTGCGGTCGCCCTCGGGATCATCGCATTCTATGGTTTCCAGGGCGCGATCGCGATCGACGGCGATATCCCGGACGGCCTTGCGCTCGGCCTCGGCACGATGGTCATGTGGTACGGGCTGCTCCTCGCCGCCTCGGCGCGCTTCCCCGGGCGGGGAGGGATGATCGCCGGGCTGTCATGGGGCGTCGTCTTCGTGCTGGCCGTGATGGGACAGCTGCCGCTTCCGTGGCTCATCCACGATCTGGTCGTGGCGCTCAACTACTTCAATCCGGCCGAGTACATCAGCGGCGCCGGGTCCAGTTCGCATGCCCAACACTTGGTCGCGCTGACCGGTATCTGGCGAACGATCGTGCCGTGGTGCATCGGGATCGTCGCGACGGTCGCGGGTGTCCGTCTCTGGTCGACGCGGGAGGCATGACGATGACGATCATCGCGACGCAATTCTCGCTGGTTCTCGGTGCTTGGCGCGTCCGGCTGCGCTTCGATATCGACGAGCCCCCCGGGGAGGGGGTACGCGAGCCGAGCGGAGCGCCGGCTGCGGGTGTCGGAATGAACGGATCATGCTCGCACCGCACGCCGACGCCCGCATCGAACACGTCCGCGCCAACCACGAACGGTATCTGGAGGAACTGAAGGCCTGGATCGCCGTCCCGTCGATTTCGGCGCAGCCGGACCACGCGTCCGATGTGCGCCGCTCGGCGGAATACGCGGTAGCGCGGATGCGCGCGGCCGGCCTCACCCAGGCGGAGGTGCTCGAGACCGGCGGTCATCCCGTCGCCTACGGCGCCTGGCTCGGTGCGCCGGGGGCACCGACGATCCTGATCTACGGTCATCACGACGTGCAGCCGGTCGACCCGCTCGACCTGTGGACGTCGCCGCCCTTCGACGCCGGGGTGCGCGACGGCAAAATCTTCGGCCGCGGCGCGGTCGACGACAAGGGCCAGTGTCTGATGCACCTGGCCGCGCTCGAAGCGCACCTGCGCGTGACGGGCCGGCTGCCGCTCAACATCAAGGTCGTCATCGAGGGTGAAGAAGAGGTCGGCTCGGTGCACTTCGAGTCGTTCTTGGCGCGCGAGCAAACGCGCTTGGCCTGCGACGTCGTCGTCGTTTCGGATACCGCGGTGTTCGCTGAGGATGTTCCCTCGCTGACGACGTCACTGCGCGGTCTCGTCGGTTGGGAAGTCGTCGTGCACGGTCCGACCAGCGACATCCACTCGGGCTACTTTGGCGGGATCGTCAAGAACCCGCTGGAGGCGTTGGCACAGATCTTGGCGGGCCTCAAAGACAGCGGCGGCACCGTTGCGGTGCCGGGATTCTACGACGGCGTGCGCGATCTTTCGCCGACTCAGCGCGACGAGATCGCAGCGCTTCCCTTCGACGACGCGCGCGAAGCGCGCGCGCTGGGTGTGCCGGCGCTGGCGGGGGAAGCGGGCCGCCTCGCGCTCGAACGCATGTGGACGCGGCCGACGCTCGAGATCAACGGGATGCACGGCGGCTATCAGGGCGCCGGGTCGAAGACGATCATCCCGTCCTTTGCGCGCGCGAAACTGACCGCGCGGCTGGTGCCGCACCAGGATCCGGCGCACGTCAAGCGCGTCGTCACGGCATTCATCAAGCAGGCTGCGCCGGCGGGCGTGCGGGTCGAGATCGAGGAGCACGGTGACGTGCGCGCAGTCGAAACCTCGCGCGACCATCCGGCCGTGAAAGCTGCTGCGCGTGCGATGGAGCGCGGCTTCGGCAAACCGCCGGTGTTCATCGGGACCGGCGGCACGATCGGCCCGGTGTCCTCGTTCGACCGCATCCTGCACCTGCCGCAGGTACTGATCGGCGTCGGCCTTCCCGACGACGCGATTCACGCCCCGAACGAAAAATTCGATCTCGGACAGTTTTTCGGGGGTATCGAAACGATGACGTATCTCTACGACGAGTTGGCGGCGGCGCTGTGAACCCCACCGGCCGCTTCACCGACCGCGCCATCGATTACGCGGCCGGCCGGCCATCCTATCCCGACGGAGCGCTGGACGCGCTCTTCGAGGGCTTCGAAGATGTCAGCAAGCTCACCGTCGCCGATCTCGGAGCCGGGACGGGCATCTCGTCGCGGCTGCTCGCCGAGCGCGGCGCGCAGGTGCTCGCCATCGAGCCCAACGCGGCGATGCGCGATGCGGCGGAGCCGTACGAACGCGTCACCTGGGTTGCGGCGACCGCTGAAGCGACCGGCCTCGAGGAAGCCGCGGTCGACATCGTGACCGTGTTTCAGGCCTTCCATTGGTTCGATCATCGGCGTGCCCTGCGCGAGATCATCCGCATCCTGCGGCCCGGCGGGCGCGCCGCCGTCGTCTACAACGAACGCGATGAATCAGATGAATTTACCGCCGCCTACGGCGACATCGTGCGGCAATATCGCACCGACGAAACGGAGCAGCGCCGCGCCGAAGCACTCGACGCATTCGCCTTCTTCGAGGGCTGGCACCGCCCGCGCCGGATCCGGCTGCCCAATGCACAGGCGCTCGACCGCGAAGGCCTGTTGACGCGCACCCGCAGTTCGTCATATTTGCCGAAGGAAGGCCGTGCAGCCGCCCAGCTGTACAGCGCGCTCGAAGGGCTCTTCACGCGCTACGCCCACGACGGGACGGTGACGATGCGGATGCAGACGATCGTCGCCCGCGGCGATACCGGCGGCGACGGGGGCTGAACGGCTGAGCGCAAGATGACGCTGGTGCGCGTCGGCATCGATGTGGGCGGCACGTTCACCGACGTTGTCGCGGTCGACGCCGGAACGCGCGCGATGATCGCAGCGGTCAAAGTTGCCACGACGCACGATCATCCGGACGGCGTCGCGGCGGGAATCGTCGCGGGCCTCGAGCGGCTGCTCGCCGAGCACACCATCGACCCCCAGGCAATTGCCTTCATCGCTCATTCCACGACGCAGGCGACCAACGCGCTGCTCGAGGGCGACGTTGCGCGCGTCGGCGTCGTAACGCTGGGCGGCCGTACCGGCCGGTTCTTCGCGCACTTTGCCCCGCTCGCGTTGGCGCCCGGGGTACGGTTCGCGCCGCAATGGTTCGACGGAGGCGTTCCCGGCGTACTTGATGCCGCGGCCGCCCGCGTCGAGGCGCTGGCTGTCAGCGGGCCCTTTGCGGTCGACCGCCCTGGTGAGGAGGCGGCGCTGGTAGCGGCTGCTCGCGCGCGCGGCCTCGCGGCGACCAGCGGCGCTGAAGTGGCGACGCAATACGGCCTGCGCGCGCGCACGCGGACCGCAGCGCTCAACGCTGCGATTCTGCCCCGCATGCTGCGCACGTCGCGCATGACGGCGCGCGCGGTCGCCGAGGCGCGCATCCCCGCGCCGCTGATGATCATGCGCAGTGATGGCGGCGTGATGGACGTCGGCGAAGTCGAGCGGCGTCCCATCCTGACGATGCTCTCCGGGCCGGCAGCCGGGATCGCCGGCGCGCTCTTCCACGAGAACGTGACCGACGGCATCTTCATCGAGGTCGGCGGCACGAGTGCCGATTGTTCGGTGATCCGCCGCGGCCAGCCGCAGATGCGGCCGGCGCGCATCGGCGGACACCGAACGCTGCTCCGTACGCTCGACGTGCGCACGATCGGCATCGCGGGCGGATCCTTGGTCCGGGTTTCTGCGGGTCGGGTCCTCGAGGTCGGGCCGCGCTCGGCACACATCGCCGGCTACCGCTACGCCGCGTTCTGCGACGAAGCGACGATCGCGGCCGCGCGCCCGCGCGTCGGCGACGGCATCGCCGCACTGATCGCGGTCGACGGGTCGCTCATCGCGATCACACCGACCTGCGCGGCGAACGCGCTCGGGGCCATGGCAGCGGGTGCGTTCGCGTGCGGGGACGCGGCCGCGGCGCGGCTCGCCTGCGCGCGGGTCGGGGCGATGCTCGACCTGAGCGGCGACGCGCTGGCGCGCGCCGTGCTCGATCGCGCCTCCGACCGCCTGCGCGCGACGATCGACGAACTGATCGCCGATTACGGTCTCGACCCCAACGCCGTGACGCTCGTCGGCGGCGGCGGCGCGGCCGACGTGCTCGTCCCCTACACGGCGCAGCGCTTCGGATTCACGCACCGCATCGCGCGCGATGCGCAGGTGATCTCACCGCTCGGCGTCGCGCTGGCCTTGGTCCGCGACGTGATCGAACGGACGATCGTCGATCCGGGTCCGCTGGATCTGGCCCGCATCCGGCGCGAGGCGATCGATGCGGCGATCTCCGCGGGGGCGGCGCCGGATCGCATCGACGTCGTGGTCGAGATCGACACCGCGCGCAATCGCGTGCGCGCGACCGCGTCGGGCGCGACCGCGCTGGTCGAGGGGGCGCAGAGCGCGCCGGCGGCCGGCCTCGATGCGCAGCGGGCGGCGGCCGCGCTGCAGCTGCGGGCGAACGGCACTGCGCTGACGTTGACGGCGTCGGGCGGGGGCTTCGCCGTATTCGCGTCGGAACGCGAGGGCGCGGTCGTCGACGAACGCGGCGTCGTGAGATTGGTGCTGCCCGGCGTGCGCGTGCGCACGCTGCGCCGCGGCGACATCGCCGCGCGGCTCCCGGGCTTCGTCGACGACGATACTTCCTTCGGCGACGTCGGCCGCGCCCTGCCCGAAGTCTACGTGCTGCGCGGCGCGCGGATCGGTACCTTCGCCGGCATGGGTGAGGCGAACCAGATCGTCGCTCTGGTCGAAGACGAGCTCGCGGGCGTCGACGACGACGAGCCGGTCATCCTGCTCACCGTCCCACGCCGCGCCTAAGCATGCTCTGAAGAAGGCCCGCGCCAATGCCGGCATCGCGAGATCTTAGCCGATGAATTCGATACGATTCCCGAACGGGTCGGAAATGTAGCAATGCGGCCGGCCTTCGAACTGGACCGGATCGGGCGAAATCGCCAAGCCGTGTTTCGCGATCCGGGCGAGCAGTGCATCGTAGCCGTCACACCGCAACGCCGGATGCGCTTTCTTCGCCGGGGTGAAGTCCTCGTCGACCCCCAGGTGCAGCACCACGTCGCCGCTCCGAAACCACGCTCCGCCACGTTCCGCGAGCTCCTTCGGCTTGGGCACTTCCTGGAATCCAAGCACGTCGACATAGAATGCTCTGGCACGGTCCTCGGAGCCCTTCGGAATGGCGAGCTGGACATGATCGAGTCTACTGAACATCGTTCGGCCGCCCGATGCAGATGTTCATCAAGTTCAGGAGAAGGGTCAAGTGCGCTGCGGCCGCCCACGTCCGCTCGTCGGTGCTGGGTGAGGTGTCGTTCATACCGATTGCTCGGGGTTCGTGGCACTGACGCGGCGTCCCGTCATTGCGCGTGCGGGGCGGACGTGCCGGTCAGCATGCGAACGGCGAGGCCGGCGGCGCCGGCGATTGCTCCGGGGCCGCCATCGCCGGGCGCGTCGATGGTGTAGCACGCGATCGCGATCGGCGCGCCGGCCGGCGGGAAGAGCAAGCCCACGTCGTTGGCGGCGTTTTGGTAGGTGCCAGTCTTGTCTGCGACCGTCCAACCGGCCGGAACTCCGGCGCGCAGCCTTTGATCACCGGTAACTGTGGCGCGCATCCAGCCGAGTAGCCGCGCCGTCGAATCGCGTGAGAGCGGCGAGTTTACGATCAACCTCGCGCACAACGCCGCCATCGCCGCCGGCGTACCGGCATCGCGCGCGGGATGCACGGTGGCGCGCGGGGGAAGATCGCGTTCGGCATGATCGAGCCGGACATTGCGAATGCCGATCGAGCGCAGATACGCGGTGACGCCGGCCGGACCGCCGGCGAGCGGCAGCAGCAGGTCGGCGCCGGTGTTGTCGCTGTGCCCGATCGTCAGCGCGCTGATCTCCGCCACCGTCAGTCGGCCGCCGTGGGGATAACGTTCGGCGATCGGGCTGTACGGCGGTTCCAAGTCGCGCGAGCTGAACGCAATGCGCCGGCCCAGCCGCTCCCGGCCAATGTCAACGCGGTGCAGAATCGCCATGACCAGCGGCAGCTTCATGGTGCTGGCCAGCGGAAACGGTTCGTCCCCGCGGTGCGCGACGCGACGCCCGGTCCCGCACGCGATCGCGGCCACGCCGATGCGGCCTCCGGACCGCTCCTCGAGTGCGGCGAAGCTCTCCGGACGAACCGCGCCCGGCAGCGCAGTCGCTGCGGCAAGACCCTCGAGAAACGAGCGGCGGCTGCTGAACATGGCCGCGCTTTCTGTCACGTTTGATGACGCACCTCGAATGCAAACGGAAGCGCGGGATGCATCGCGAAGTCGGAGCGGGATGCACGAGTACGATGTCCTCGTCGTCGGCGGCGGCAACGCCGGCTGCGCGGCAGCGATCGCGGCGGCGCGGACGGGAGCCCACGTCCTCTTGGTCGAGCGGTACGGTTTTCTGGGCGGGACCGCGACCGCGTCGATGGTGGGCCCCTGGATGACCTTTCACGCCGGCGAGGACCGCATCGTCGGCGGCATCGCACAGGAGATCGTCGAGCGTCTGATCGCACTCGGCGGGTCGCCGGGTCACCTGCACGACGCCTCCGATTACGTCCCGACGATCACGCCGTTCGATCCCGAGATCCACAAGGCGCTGCTGTTCGATTTGATGCGTGAGAGCGGCGTCGCTTTGCTGCTGCACGCGTGGTTCCTCGATGCGCTGCTCGACGGCGCGCGGGTGGCCGGCGCGACCTTTGCGACCGTCGGCGGCACGCGCTCGATTCGGGCCGCGCGGACGATCGACGCGACCGCCGATGCCTACGTTGCGGCCGCTGCCGGCGTGCCCACGCAGCAGGGCGATGCGCGCGGACGCGTCCAGCCGGCAAGCCTGATGTTTCGGCTCTCGCACGTCGACCGCGAAGCGCTCGCCGCATACCTTCGGCGGCGCCCCGAGCAGATGCGCAGTTCGCTCAAGACGCACGAGCGGACTGCCGAATCGCTCAGCGCCGTCGCCGGGCTATACGAACTGTGGGATGCGGCGCGCAAACTCGGCGAGGTCAGCGTGCCGCGGGAACTGGTCTCGTTCTTCGCGACCCCCTACGACGACGAAGTGACGGTCAACATGACCCGCGTGGTCAACATCGACCCGCTCGACCCGGATGACCTCACCCGCGCCGAAGTGGAGGCGCGCGGTCAAGTGATGGAACTGCTGGCGTTCTTTCGCGCGCGCGTTCCGGGATTCGCGCAGTCGCGCATCGCGGCCACCGCGACCCAGATCGGCATCCGCGAATCGCGTCGCATCGTCGGCGAGTACACGCTGACCGCGGCCGACGTGCTGGCAGCGCGCGCGTTCCCCGACGCGATCGCGCGCAGCGCGTATCCGATCGACATCCACAATCCGGCCGGAACGGGCACGGCGACGCAGCGGCTCGCGCCGGGGACCGCCTATGAGATTCCGTATCGCTGCCTTGTACCGCTGGTCGCCGAGGATCTGCTGGTCGCCGGACGCTGCATCTCGACGACGCATGAAGCGCTCGCATCGACGCGGCTAACCCCGACCGTGATGACGCTCGGCCAGGCCGCCGGCACGGCTGCGGCGCTGTCGGCGGCGGCCGCCGTGACGCCGCGCCGCCTCGATACGGATCGCCTGCGCGAACGGCTGATCGCCGACGGCGTCGACCTGCGGCGCGGGGCAGCGGCCCATGTCTGACTTGCACGCCGTCGCCGCCGCATACGGTGTCGCAGTCGAGCTGGTCGATCTGGGTGATTGGGGACGCGCGACGCTGGTCGCGGAGTACGACCCGCACGGCCCGACGATTCGCATCAACACGCGCGCCGTCACGCGCGGGTGCGCCGACGAGACGCGGCGCGCGATCGACCTGGCGATCGCCCACGAACTCTACCATCATCGCGAAGCGGTCGGCGAAGTTGCCCGCGTGCGTGAACCGAGCGCGCGCGAGCGCGCCGCCGATGCCTACGCGGCAGCGCTGCTGGAGGCGGGCTGATGCGCTACGTGGCCGGAATCGACGGAGGGCAGTCTTCGACGACGGCCGTCATCGTTGACGAAAGCGGAGCGGTGGTGGGGCGCGGTACGGCTGGGCCGGCCGATCACGTCGATGAAGGTCCGGGCTCGTCGCGCTGCGCCGACGCCTGCGCGGCGGCGTTCGCATCGGCGCTGGCGAGCGCGGGGCTTTCGCCGCAGACGCGGGTCGAGGCGGCGGTGGCCGGCATTTCGGGATACGACGACGCATTCGACGGCGCGGTCCCCGCGCTGGCGGCAGGCCGTTTCCGTTTCGTGCACGATCTGCCGATCGCGCTCGCGGGCGCCGTTCCAACCCGGCCGGCGGTGCTGCTCCTCTCCGGCACCGGATCGGCCGCCTACGGCGAAGACGAGGCCGGCGTGGGCGTGCGTACGGGCGGCTGGGGTTACCTCTTCGGCGACGAGGGAAGCGCGTTTGCAATCGCGCGCGACGCGCTCGCCGCAGCGATGCGCGCGGACGACCGCGGCGAGCGCAGCGCGCTGACCCAGCCGGCGCTCGAATTCTTCGGCTGCGCCGACGTGCGGGCGCTGGCGTCCGCGGCGCTGCGGGGGCGGATCTCGCGTGCCCGGCTCGCGTCGTTCGCACCGCGCGTCCACGATGCCGCGGCGGCCGGCGACGCCGATGGACTGCGCATCATCGCCGACGCGGCCGACGCGCTGGCCTCGCTGGCCGCGCTGACGATCGCCCGGCTCGACCGCGCCGGGAGTGCGGTCGGGGTCGCGCTGGCCGGCGGCAGCTTTGCCAACCCGGCCTTTGCGGCGCTCGTCGGCACGCGGCTGCATGCGCACGCCCCGAACGCCCAGGTGCTGCGGCCGCGCTATGCGGCGGCGATCGGCGCCGCGCTGCTGGCCTTCGACGATGCGGGCCTGACCCGGCCGGCCGACGTCACCGGATGAGTGTTCTCGCCGCGCTGCGCGGGGGACTCATCGTCTCCGTCCAAGCGGAAGCGGCGTCGGAACTCAATACTCCGGGGACGATCGCGCTGCTGTGCCGGGTCGCGGTCGCGAACGGCGCCGTGGGCGTGCGGGTCGAAGGGCTGGCCCGGATCGCGGCCGCACGTCGCGCCGTCGACGTCCCGGTGATCGGCCTGATCAAGCGCACGTACACCGGCTTCGCCCCGTACATCACGCCGGGCGAGCGCGAGTTGGCGGAGGTCGCGGCGGCGGGCGCCGCAGTGGTGGCCTTCGATGCGACGGGGCGCGCGCGCCCCGACGGGCGCGACGTCGCGGCGGTCGTCGCGGAGATCCATCGGCGTGACCTGCTCGCCGTGGCCGACTGCGCGACCGCCGACGACGTGCGGGCGGCGGCCGACGCGGGCGCGGATGGGCTCGCCACGACGCTGTGCGGCTACACCGACGCAACGCGCCACACGCCGCTGCCTGCCCTCGACCTCGTCCGCGCCTGCGCGGCCGGCGGCCGCTTCGCGATCTGCGAAGGCGGCATCGGCAGCCCCGACGACGTGCGGGCAGCCTTCGCCGCCGGAGCCGACGCGGCCGTCGTCGGTACGGTATTGACCAACGTCGACGCGCTCGTCAGACGGTTTGCCGCGGCGGCGCCGCGCGCCGGCTAGCGGATCGCCGGCGGCAAGAGGGACGGCCTTTCGGCCGACGCATTCGCTCATCCGAGAGAAGTCGGCGCGCGGACCGGAACGGACACGCATAGTTTGGAAGTTGCAGCCGCCCTCTAGGGAGAACGTCGCCGACCGATGGCACAGCGCGTCGTCAAGCCGAGGACCAATCTCGGGCCCGGATTCTGGCCGGTCACGGCGTTCATCATCGTCGTTTCGGCGATCATGTCGTACTTCACGCTCACGAGCCCGTGGCCGATCGGCTTGATCCCGGCCGGCGAACCGGCCCCGGCGACCGACGCGCTGTTCCGCTTCCTGGGCGCGGTCGGCGCGACCATCTTCAACATCGTCACGATCTACACGATCTATTTCGGCATCGTGTTTGCCAAGCCGAAGAATGCGTTGCCCAATGCGATCGGGGTGCAGATCCACGATGCGCCGGTGCTCGAGTTCTGGTGGACGGCGATTCCGACCATCCTGATCGTCGTGCTGGCAATCTACTCGACCAAGATCTGGCTCGACATTCAGAATACCCAGGGTGACGTTCTCACCGTCGAGGCGATCAGCTACCAGTACGGCTATCAGTTCCGCTATCCACGGCTCGCCCAGCCCGTCAGCGGCGAAATGCACCTCCCGCTCAACACGCCGACGACGATTCACGTCACGTCGCGCGACGTGATCCACGGGTTTTGGATCCCCGAGATGCGGATCAAGGCCGACATGGTACCGGGCTTGATCAACACCCTGCGCGTCACGCCCACGGTGCCGGGCCGATACCCGATCATCTGTACCGAGTTCTGCGGCGTCGGGCACGGGTCGATGAAGACGACGCTGGTCGTGCAGAGCCAGCAAGATTTCAGCAAGTGGTTCGCCCAGCAAGGCGGCTCCCAGAGCAGCGCCGGCGGGGGCGGCGGAATCCCGCTCTCAACCGGAACGGTCGACGCCGGCAAAGTGCTGTTCGGGCAGAAGTGCAGCGCCTGTCACTCGACCGGCCCGTTCTCGCAGAAAATCGTCGGTCCGGGCCTCGGGCAGATCTTCAGCGATCCGGCTCATCCGAAGCTCGTCAACGGCAGCGATCCGACCACGCAGAACGTCGCGAACATCGTGAAAAACGGCTTTCAGGGCGACATCGGGACGATGCCGAGCGCGCAAATGAACGCCATCTCGAACAAAGACATCGCCAACCTCGTCGTCTACCTCGCCAGCCTGTCGAAGAAGTAACGGAGAGCACGGAAACGATGGCAACGCTCGCCCCAGGAGTGAAGACCGGCCCGTATCACGCGGTCCTGGACCACATCCATCCCGAGCCGACGAGCTTCATCCGGAAGTACATCTTCTCGATCGACCACAAGGTCATCGGCTACCAGTACATGATCACCGGCGGTCTGTTCTTTCTGATCGCGGGGCTGCTGGCCGAGCTCATCCGCACCCAGCTGCTCTCGCCGAACGGCGCGATCGTCAGCGCGGCGACGTACAACCAGATCTACTCGATGCATGGTTCGGCGATGGTGTGGATGGTGATCATCCCACTGGTCACCGGGGGCTTCGGCAACTTCGTGATGCCGCTGCAGATCGGCGCGCGCGACGTCGCGTTCCCGTGGCTGAACTTAGCTGCCTTCTGGATGTTCCCGGTCGCCGGCGTCATCCTGTTCAGCTCGTTCCTCTGGGGCGCTCCCGACGCCGGCTGGACGGAATACCCGCCGGTGTCGCTGCAAGGACCGCCGGGCACCTCGATGTGGTGCGTCGCGATCTTCCTGATCGGCATCAGCTCGACGCTGACCGGGATCAACTTCATCGTGACGATCTACAAGATGCGCGCGCCCGGGATGACGCTGACGCGCATGCCGCTCTTCGTCTGGGGGCAGTTTGGAACCGCCGGCCTGTCGTTCATTGCGACGACGGCGCTGGCCGGAGCGCTGCTGGCGCTGTTCCTCGAGCGTACGTTCGGCGTGCCGTTCTACGATCCGAAGCACGGCGGATCGCCGGTGCTTTGGCAGCACATGTTCTGGTTCTACTCGCACCCCGCCGTCTATATCATGATCCTGCCGGTTTTCGGGATCATCTCCGAAGTGCTGCCGACCTTTTCGCGCAAGCCGGTCTTCGGCTACAAGATGATCGCCTTCTCGACGGTGGCGATCGCGCTGCTCGGCTTCTCGGTCTGGGCCCACCACATGTTCACCTCGGGGATGGTCCCGTGGCTCCAGCTGCCGTTCATGATCATCACGATGGTGATCGCGGTCCCGACCGGGATCAAGATCTTTTCGTGGATGGCGACGCTGTGGGGCGGCTCGATCCACTGGACCACGCCGATGCTGTTCGCGACCGGCTTCCTGATCACGTTCACCTGCGGCGGCCTGACCGGATTCTTCCTGGCCGCCGTCCCGCTCGACTACCACGAGCACGGCACGTATTTCGTCGTCGCCCACTTGCACTACGTGCTCTACGGCGGCTCGGTGATGGGGCTGTTCGCCGGCATCTACTACTGGTGGCCCAAGATGACCGGGCGCATGTACAACGAGGTGCTCGGATACTGGCACTTCTGGCTGACGTTCATCGCCTTCAACGGCACCTTCATGCCGATGCACTGGCTCGGATTGCTCGGGATGCCGCGCCGCGTCGCGCTCTACGACCCGCAGTTCCAGTTCTGGAACGTGTTCGCGACGATCTCGTCGTACGTGCTGGCCGGCTCGGTGCTGATCTTCCTCTACAACTTCGCGACCAGCTTCCGCAGCGGAAAGATCGCCGGTCCCAACCCCTGGGGCGCGCGAACGTTGGAGTGGATGATCAGTTCGCCGCCGCCGTACTATAACTACAAGAAGATCCCAGCCGTTCTGGCGACACCCTACGATTTCGGCAACCCGCTTCCGTACATTGGGCTCGAGGCGGCAGCCGGCGCGGAAGAAGCGACCCCGACCGCAGCCTCGCATCCGGTACCTACTCTCTGATGTCGGTCTCGATCGCCAAGCAGGGCTACAGTCTGGGCCACGGGCACGACGAAGACGCGCACGAGCAGGTGATCTATCAGGAGACGCGCGACATGCGTCTGCTGGGATTCGTCCTGTTCCTGTGCTCGGACGTGGTCCTGTTCTCGGCCTTCATCTTCGCATATATCTACCTGCGCACGACCGTGGCGCCGAGTTGGCCGCCGATCGTCGGCGGTCACCAGCTGCCGCGGCTCGACACCGCCTTCGCGGCGGTGAACTCGATCGTACTGTTCGGTTCGGGCGTTACGATGCACTACGCGCTCGAGAATTTTAAGCACGCGAACCTCCGCCGCTACAACGTTTTCATGGGGTTCACAATCCTGCTCGGCGCGATGTTCCTCGGCGGCCAAGGCTACGAATACGCGCACGCGCAGATCGGCGGCTGGAGCGGGAACATCTTCGGCGCCTCGTTCTTCACCCTGACCGGCATGCACGGTTTTCACGTCTTCGCCGGCGTGATCTATCTCTTGGTCCTGTGGTACCAAACGCAGCGCGGCGTCTACACGCAGGAGCGTTACTTCGGCCTGACGGCCGGTACCCTGTACTGGCATTTCGTCGACGTCATCTGGGTCGGACTTTTCTTCCTCTTCTACCTATGGTGATCGCATGGACTTAGCCGTCATCGAGAAGGTCGTCGCCACGTTGGGTGCTATCGTGGTCTTCGTGTTCGCCTTGATCGGTCTGCGTGGTGAGTGGCCGAAGAATGGGCTCGACGATATCGTGACCAAGCTGCTGCTGGGACTGATGGCGTTCGGCTGTCTCTTGGTCTTGCTGGCCACCGCCGGACTGCTGCCGCGAGGCGGCGCCTAGATGTTCGACCCGCAAGACGAGCGCGGCGTACCGATATCGACCGGTATTCCGCGGCTGGTCATCATCGCCGGCATCGCGGGTGTCGTTTTGATCTTCATCGTGGCCGGAATGGTGCTCTCGACAGCCGGGTTCGGTCATGTCTGGCCGGCCGAAAACTCGACCAATATTAAGCTTTGAGACGGGTTCAGACGCGGCGTGAACCCGTTATTTGATTTCTTCCTTGCGGCTGCTGATGCCGACGCCAAGGGTCGGCAGCCGTTTCGGGACGACGCCGGTCAAACGGCCGTCGACGGAATGCACGCCCCCGTATTCGCTGAACTCGCACAGCGCGGGGCGGATGCGGTCGGGGAGTTTCCCATGGCCGAGGGTCGGCCACTCGCAAGCGATCGCCCGATCCTCGGTCAGGACGGCGATGTACCCGTTGCTGTCGTCGGCGGAAGCGGCATCGGGGCCGCGATAGCGGATGTAACCGTCGACGATGTAGATCGGTCGCACCGTTTGAAAGAGCGCGCGCACCGGCGCGAGCATGACTCCTAGCGCCCACGCGGCGCAGCCGAGGACACCCAAGGCGAAGACGGGTGCGACGATGATGATATCCGGCATGACATGCTCGGGTGAGAGATGCGGGGCCAGGAACACGCCGATGGTGATCCCGGCGAAGACGATCCCGCACACGATCGGCTCGATCGCGATGCTGAGCCGCCCGAAGAATCCCGCCAGCACGACCCGCCGTTCCATGCGCGTCCAGGCTCGGCGAATCAGCGCTTGCGCGCGCTCGTCGGCGCTCAAACGGCTCGGCCGTATACCCTGGATGATGCTGCTGGTCTCGATCATGGTCGTCGTCCCCGGGCTCGCGAGCGCGGCGCCGCGCCTGCACGGCGTCGTGCTGGCCGTCACGCCGAAGACCGGAGAAGTGATCGTGCGACACGATTCGTTCGGTTCCATGCCGGGGATGACGATGGAGTTTCGGATCGCGCCTCGGGCCCGAGCCGCCGAGCTGCAAGCCGGCGCGACGATCGACGCCGACGTCGACACGAAGACCGAACCCTGGACCCTTTCGCACGTTTCGAGCACCAGCGCTCAGCCGCTCATCACCACTACCTCACCGTTCCGGCGCGTGACGCCCCTGAGGATCGGTGACATCGTCCCCGACACGCCGTTCGTCGATCAGCGGGGACGACCGTTCCGGTTCTCCGACCTGCGCGGCAACGATGTCGTGCTCTCGTTCATCTACACGCGCTGCCAGGACGCCCGCATGTGCCCGCTGATCAGCGCGAAGTTTACGCAGCTGCAGCATCTGGCCGGTGCCCGCAAGGTGCACCTGGTCGAGGTTACGCTGGATCCGACCTACGACCGCCCGCCGGTGCTGGCGCGATACGGCCGGACCTTCGGCGCCGATCCGGCGCGCTGGAGTCTGATCGTCGGCGACGCCGAGCCCACCCTCGACTTTGCCGCGCGTTTCGGAATCACGGCGTTCCCCGACCCGCAGATCGGCATCATCCACTCCGAAAACACCGTGCTGATCGATCGCGACGGCCGCATCGCCACGATGATGACCGACACGGCCTGGCTGCCGAACGAAGTCGTCGCGCAGCTCGATCACATGAACGGGATCGCCTCGAATCCGCTGGCGCGGCTGAACCTGTGGCTCTCGGCGACGGCGACCGCGATTTGCGGCAACGGCGTCGCCGGTTTCAGCGGTCTGACCGACCTCGCCGTCGTGATCGCGATCTTCGCGGCGATGGGATACCTCTTCTACCGCCTGGTTCGCATGATGTTCTGGTAAGGAGCGCCGGCGTCGCTACGATGCCGGAACGGCCGCGGCCAGTTCGCTGCTGCGCGACGCCAGCGCGGCGGTAAGCAGCGTCGCCACAGCGGCGATTGCTGCAAAGACCAAGTACGCGATGCGATACCCTGCGACCGGATCACCGTGCGACGCGGCGACGCCGCCGCCGAGCGAGCCGCCGAGAATCTGCCCGATGATCAGCATGATCGAGAGCAGACCGACGGCACCGGCGCGCTGCTCCGGCCCGGCCCGGCTGGTCACGATGTAGCGGGTCGGCGCGCCGAGCAGCGCGCCGAAGCCGATCCCCGCGACCACCATGGAGAGTAGGGCCAACGGCAGCTGCCCAAACCCGAGCGCGAAGATCAGCAGCCCCGCTCCGGTCAAGCTGGTGCCCGCCACCAGCACGGCGCGGCTCCCGACGCGATCGAGCGCCCGGCCCGCCAGCGGAATCGTGGCCACGAAACAGATCGCGCCCAGCGCCGCCACGCCGCCCGCCGCGGCGTAGGAGAGATGCTCGCCGGCGACCAGCGCCGCCGGGATGAAGAACAACGCACCTTCGAGCGCGCCGATCAGCACTTCGAGCGCGTACGTCGTCAGCATCTGGCGCTCGCGCAGGAAGCGCGGCGGGATGATGGGTTGCGCAGCGCGGCGCTCGACGAGCGCGCACAGCCCGAACGCCACCACGGCGACGGCCAGCAGAGCCCACGCGAGCGCCGCATTGACCGTGCCGGCGATGGCGTAGAGCCGCGTCAGCAAGCCCATCGTGGCCAGCAGCCCGACCGTGAGCGTCACGACGCCCGCCACGTCGAGCGGTCCGCGAGCCTTCGCCGCGCGGGCGGGCACCGTCGTGCGCGCCATGACGATGACGATGATCGCCAGCGGGACATTGCAAGCGAACACCCAGTGCCACGACGCAAACGACGTGATCAGGCCGCCGACGATCGGACCGACGACGGCGGCCACGCCCCAGGTGGCGGCGACGAGGCCCAACGCCGCACCGCGGCGTGCGAGCGGCACGCGGTCGGCGATCGCCGCGGTGGCGACCGGGAAAATGCCGCCGGCGCCCGCGGCTTGGATCGCGCGCGCCGTGAGAAAGATCGCATAGCTGGGCGCCGCGATCGCCAGCACGCTCCCCGCCGCGAAGATGCTCACGCACAGGATGTACACCGGCCGCCGCCCATAGGCGTCGGCCAGTTTCGTCATCACCGGGATCGCGACCACGTTCGCCAGCAGATACAACGTGAAGACCCAGGCCAAATCGCGCGGCCCGACGCGGAAAGACGCCCCGATCGCGGGCAGCGCCGGCGAGAGAACACCCAGGTCCAGCGCACCCGCAAACACGCCCAGACCGAGCGTGATCAGCAGCGGAACGGTGCTGCGGTCGACCCGATGCCCCGCCACGATCTCCGATTCCATGCCGTTCGCGTCGGCTTGGCCGCCGGCGGCGGCCAAACGCGAAGGGTTCACGGAACCTGAACCCACTACGCGTGCGGAATGATACGGTCGGCGACCATCGCGACGCACATCAAGGCGAGATAGAGCAGCGAGTATTTGAACAAGACCCGTGCGTAGCGTTTCGCCGGAGCGGAGCGGACCTTCCAAGCGTCCCAAAGGAACACGGCGCCGAGGATCGCGGCGCTGCCGCCGTAGCACGGTCCTAGGACGTGCAGCGGAAAGAACGCGAGCGATACCGCGACCAGGATCACCGAGTAGATCATGATCTCGCGCTGGGTGCGCGGGATGCCCTTCACGTTGGGCAGCATCGGGATGCCGGCTTTCTCGTAGTCGGTGTTCGTCATCAGCGCCAGCGCCCAGAAATGCGGCGGCGTCCACAAGAAGATGACCGCGAAGAGGGCAAACGCGGGCGAGCCGAGCTGGTGCGTGACGGCGGCCCATCCGACCAGCGGCGGAATCGCGCCGGCCGCGCCCCCGACGACGATATTGAGCGGCGTCACGCGTTTGAGCCACATCGTGTACACGATCACGTAGTACGCGTTCCCGGTCAGTGAAAGCCACGCCGCGAGCGGGTTCACGAGCAAGTACAGCATGGCGAAACCGGCCGACTCCGCGAGGACCGCGAAGATCAGCGCGTCGAGCGGCGAGAGCGCTCCGCGCGCGACCGGCCGCAGCATCGTACGCGTCATCAGGCGGTCGATGTCGCGATCCCACACGCAGTTGATCGCACCGGCCGAGGCGGCCGAGAGCGCGCCCCCGAGCAGGGTCCAGAAAACGAGCGCGAGACTAGGAATACCGCGCGCGGCCATCAGCATTGCGGCCAGGGTCGTCACGAGCAGCAAGCCGATGATGCGCGGTTTGGTCAGCTCGAAGTAATCGTCGACGATGCCGCGCCAGCCGCTACGCGCTCCCGGCACCAGGGTTCCCTCGACGCGGGAGAGCGTCGAGCTCATCGCGCGGGCTCGATGCCGGCGGCGCGCCGCGGCACGACCCTGGCGGCCGCCGGGGCGGCGCCGTCGATCGCCGTAAACGTCAGGGCGGCCAGCAGCACCAAGTAGAGCGCGCACGCATTCGCCGCGTGCGCCTCACGCAGCGGCGTCGGCAAGGTCCAGGCGACGTTGGCGAATCCCAGCAGCGCCTGCCCCACGACCAAAGCGAATCCAGCCCAGGTCGCGGCCCGAACCCGCACCGGTGCACCGGCCGAGAGGTACACCGCGGACGCCGCTGCCGCGAACAGCAGCCCGGCGAGCAGCCGGTGGATCATTTGGGCGTGCTGAGCGCCGGTCGTGCCGAGCCAGGAGCCGCCGTCGCAGGACGGCAGGGTCGAACAGGCGAGACCCGCCCCGCTCGAACTGACGTACGAGCCGGCGCACATCACGGCAAAGGCCAACCCGACGCACGCGACCAGCACCAGGCCGAGCGGTGAAACGCGGACCGAGATCCGTCGCGGCGCCGTCTGGGCGAGGATTGCCAGCGCTGTCAGGCCGGCCAGGAAGAGCATCGCCATCGCCCAGTGCACGGTGACCGACCAAGGGCTGTTGGACAGCGCAACGGTCAGGCCGCCCAACGCCACTTGCAGCAAGAACACGACGCTGATGTAGGCGAGCACCGGCGTCACGCCCGCGATCGCGCTACGCACGCGCCAACCGGCCCACAGCGCTGCCAGCACGACGAAGGCCTCAAGGAACGCCACCAGCCGGTGGGACCACTCGAAGACGACGCCGCCCGCAAGCGTGGGGATCAAGGCGCCGTGGCAGAGCGGCCAGTCCGGGCACGACATCCCGGCCCCATTGATGCGCACCCAGCTTCCCAGCACGGCGAGAAGTAGTGCCCCAAGAGCGGCCGCCAACGACAGAGCGCGGAACATCATCGGAAGCGTACCGCGCACTGAGGCCGAGTGAAACGACTCAGGTCGTCAGCAGCCGGACGTCGCTGCGATGCTGTGGTCGGCAGCGATGCCTTCGTCGGCGCCGATCGCCGACGCACGGTCGCTCAAGTCGGCCGCGATCTCCCGCATCACTTGATTGTAGCTGGGCGGACCGGGCCGCAACACGGCGCGCGTGTTCGCGACTGCCTGCGGGTTGAGGTTTTCGGGAACCTGTTCGTCGCGAGTCTTTATGTCGCGCGCTTCCTGCGCATCTTCGCGACCCTGCATCACGGTCACGTCCCTCATGAACTCGGTGGCGGCTTTCGTCTGCCGGTAGATGGCGCCGCCGAGCGCGTCGGCGAAGGCCTTGAGTTCCGCCTTGCGTTCCGGATCGGTCGAGGCTGCGGCGTAGGCCCGCAGCTGCTTGATCTCATTGTCGGCGAGCTTGCCGTTCTGCCGGATCGTCCCGGCCTGCTTCATCAGATCTTCGATCGTCCGATGAAGCTGCATGCTGTTCAGCCGATCGAAGTCCATCGCGCGCAAGTTGGTGGTCAAAATCGCGAGGCTGCGATCGTTGTCGAGCGCGCTCGTGATGGCGCCGTTCGCGTGCACGACGATCGGCGTGCAGATCGGCGTCGAGCGGACACGCCCGATCTCGGTGAGCGGCGTGGCATGCGGCGCTTCGGTCGGCGCGGGGGCCGGACCGGCTGCCAGGACGATCAAGAACGGCAAGAGGCTCAGCATGATGAAGATCTCCCGACTTCCGTCGCGGGTGCGGGGTATCCTCGGCGGGCACCGTCGAACGCACGGTCCCGATGCGGCGGATCGTCGCCGCCCTCGCCATGGCCGTCGTCCTCGCCGGCTGCCGCGAGGTGCGGGTCAACCAGGTTCGATCCGGGACCACGGCCGTGCTCGGCGGCCGTGAGGTTGCCGTCGTCCGGGACCACCGCACGCTTGAATCGTTCGGCGTGGCGGCCCCGCTCGATTTCCGCAAGGAGTTCGCAGTCGTGCTCCTGATGGGGCCGCACAAAGAGACCGGCTTCAGCCAGATCGTCGAGTCGATCCGTGCCAACAGCGACCGCGTTCGCATCGTCGCCTTCGAGCGCGCACCGCTCGACGGCGGGGAGCCGGCGCCCAAAGAGTACCGTACCTACACGATCTGGATCGTGCCCAACGCCGTCTATCGGTCGGGCGCGCGGGTCGAGGTGGTATCGCCGTCCGGCGAGGCGATCGCGTCGACGACCTTGCGCTGAACCGCGGCGGAGAATAAATTTTCGTCTGGCGGCAGTACCGGACCGTCTGCTGGTGGTAGGCTGTGTTCCGAAATGATGCTCGACGCGCTGGCGCGTTTCGACGGCGAGATTACGCGCCTGGGAGTCGTCCTGGCACCCGACGGCTCTCCCTTCGAACGCGAGGGCGTCTTGAACCCTGCCTCCGCGACCATGCGCGACGGGTCGCTGCTCCTCTACCCGCGGGATGTTGCCGAGGGCAACGTGTCGCGCGTGGGCATGTGCCGCGGCATCCGCAGCGGCGAGGAGCTGCGTTTCGAACGGATGGGCTTCGCGCTGGAGCCCGAGGCACCGTACGAAGTGCGCACCGTCTCCGGCGGGATGGGCTGCGAAGATCCGCGCGTCACGTTCGTGCCGGTGCTCGACCGTTACCTGATGGCGTACACCGCGTTCGGCCCCAACGGGCCGCGGATTGCGGTCGCGCTCTCCGTTGACGGGCACGGCTGGGAGCGGCTGGGCCTGATGGGCTTCGCTCCCGAGCTCCACCAGGGCGACGACAAAGACGGCGCCTTCTTTCCCGAGCCGGTAATCTCGCCCGGGGGGGTCCGCTCGCTGGCGTTCTACCACCGGCCGATGCTGCGGCTGTCGACGATGGACGGCCGGGGCGCGATACCCACCCTGCTGGATCTGCCGCCGGAAGAGCGCGAATGCACGCGCATCGGCTACGTTCCCCTCGATCCGGTGCTCGAGCGGATCGACAACCTGCTCGATGTCCGCGAGAGCGCGCTGGTCCTCGCCCCGGACGCACCGTGGTGCCGGGTCAAGACGGGCGCCGGCACGCCGCCGGTCCGCATCGAGGAGGGCTGGTTTTCCATCTTTCACGGCGTCGACGCAAAAGAGACGGAGAACGGCTCGTACCGGACACAGTACAGCGCCGGCTTCGTCGTCCACGATCTGGAGCGCCCGCACATCGTCCGCTATCGTTCGGGTACGCCCGAGATGGTGCCGGAAGGTATCGACGAGACGCACGGCATCGTGAACGACGTCGTCTTTCCGACCGCAATCGAGCCACGCGGCGAGCGCTCCTTCGAGTTCTTCTACGGGATGGCGGATGCACGGGTGGGACGGGCGAGCGTGAAGCTCGCACCGCCGTCCGAAGGTGCGGAGGAATCCGCCGCCTGAGCGCGCGTTCCGCCGGCCGATGAGGGGGATGTGGCGTTACTACGCCGCCGCAACGCTGATCGTGCTGGTGGCCGGCAGCATTCTGTTCGGGCACCGGCTCCGGACCGGGAACTGGGACCTGCGCGCCCGGCCGTCCGGCACGCCGACCATTACGCGCGGCGCGGGCGACGGACCGCCGCGGGCGCAAGACGTCTTCATCGGCGAGGGTCCATGGGTGCTCAGCGCGCTCCCGGCCTGTTTCGAGCAGCAATCGGCGATCGAAGGCAGCTGGGTTGCGCTCAGCTTCGACATCCCGCCGCAGCGCGAGCGAATCCCGAGCGGCACGACGTTGCATCGCGGGCCCTGCACGATCGTCGTGCGCGCGCGCGATTTGCTGATCTCGCGCGGCCGCGATCGGCTTCTGGTGCCGCAAGACGCACGGCTCTACCAAACGCCGAAGGGCTTGGTGCTGGTGTTCGAACGGGGCGGACACGCGCAGATTCGCGTGTATCACGACGCGCGGCCGTTGGGCGCAGCGAGCGACGCGCACAAGTGATCGGCGGCTCCCGGCGAGAAGGGTGAGCAGCTATGGACATCCGCGAGGAAGTCGCCAAACGGCGCACGTTCGCGATTATCTCGCACCCCGACGCCGGTAAGACGACGCTGACGGAAAAGCTCTTGCTGTACGGTGGAGCGATCGTGACCGCCGGGCAGGTTGCTGCTCGCCGGCGGGCCCGTGCCGCGACCTCGGATTGGATGGAGCTCGAGCGCGAACGCGGGATCTCGATTACGTCGACGGTGCTGCAGTTTCCGTATCGCGACCACACGATGAACCTGCTCGACACGCCCGGGCATCAAGACTTCGGCGAGGACACGTACCGCACGCTGCTCGCGGCCGACTCGGCGGTGATGCTGATCGACGCCGCCAAAGGCGTCGAGCCGCAGACGCGCAAGCTGTTCGCGATCTGCCGCGCGCGACGCATCCCGCTGTTCACCTTCATCAACAAGATGGACCGGCCCAGCCTCGATCCGCTGGCCTTGCTCGACGAGCTCGAAAACGTGCTCGGCATCGGTGCGTACCCGATGAACTGGCCGCTCGGGAACGGCGAAACGTTCCGCGGCGTCTACGACCGCGCATCGGGCGACGTCCACGTGTTCGAACGGACCGAGCACGGCGCGAAACGGGCGCCGGTCAGCGCCGCGGCGCCCGGCGACCCCCGCATCGCTGCGTTAGTCGACGACCGGACATATCGCGAGTTTCTCGATCAGCTCGAACTGCTCGAAGGCGCCGGAGCGGATTTCGAACGCGACGCGATGCTGCGCGGCGAGGTCACGCCGGTGTTCTTCGGCAGCGCGGTCACGAACTTCGGGGTCGAGCTGTTCTTGGATGCGTTCGTGCGCATGGGGCCGCCGCCGGCATCCCGGATCGATGCCGCCCAGCAGGTCGTCGAACCGACCGACCCGTCATTCAGCGGCTTCGTCTTCAAAATTCAAGCCAACATGGATCCGCGCCACCGGGACCGGGTGGCCTTCCTGCGCGTCTGCAGCGGAACGTTTTCGCGCGATATGACCGTGCGTAACGCTCGGACCGGGAAAGACGTGCGCCTGACGCGCGCGATGAAGCTGTTCGCCGCTGACCGCGAGTCGGTCGACATCGCGTTCGCGGGCGACGTCGTCGGCCTGGCTAACCCGGGTGTGTTTGCGATCGGCGATACGCTCTCTCAAGGCAACGGCGTGCGCTTCGAACCGATCCCGGCGTTCGAACCGGAACATTTCGCGCTGGTGCGCAGTACCGACACCGCGAGCTACAAATCGTTTCAGAAAGGGATCGCGCAGCTGCGCGAAGAGGGCGCCATTCAGGTGTTCTACCCGTACGGACAGACCCGCATCGAGCCGATCCTCGCCGCCGTCGGCGAGCTCCAATTCGAAGTGGTGAAGTACCGCCTGGAGACGGAGTACAACGTGAAAACCGTCTTCCAAACGCTGCCGTACACGACCGCACGGCGCACCGTCGGTGAGAACCCCGGCGCGGCAACGCTCGGGTCGAGCGGACGTCTGGTCGAAGACTGGGACGGCGCGCCGCTTGCGCTCTTCGAAAGCGAGTGGAGCATCGGCTTGGCGCAGCAGTGGAATCCGACCCTGCGCTTCGTGCCCTTCGCCGCCGCCGTCACCCCGGAGGTGCCGGCGTGAAACGTCCTCTGTCAACCCTCATCGTGATTGACGAGGCGAAGCCGAGGTGGATTCAGCCTCCGAAGGAGGGTGAATCCGCGTGAGCACCTTGCCCCCGTCGATCCCGCCCGCCCCGGAGTCCCTGCCCGGACTCACGCCGCCGGTACACCCGTTACGCGCGCGGCGGATCCAGATCGCGTGGCTCGCCGTCCTCGTGATCGTGGTCGGGCTGATCCTGCGCGCCTGCGAGCATCGCGACAACACGTACGAGGGGATCGCGCGCGAGTTGACCGAGGCCGTGCAGAACAACGACCTGGCTGCGGTGCAGAAGCTCGAGAACTCCGAGACGGCCGTCGATATGACGCGCGCACGGCTGGGGCAGGCCGCCGACGCGCTCTCGCCGCTCGGCCACATCAGGCGCCTCCGCGAGACTGCCGCGACCGGCGATCCGCCGCGCGTGCACGAGTTCGACGTGAGCTTCGACAAAGGCGCCGTACACGAGAAGATTCAGTTCGACCCCGACAACAAGGTCTTCCACTTCCGCTACGACAGGGTGCCGGAAAAATGATCGGAGCGCACGCCCCGGAGGTCGCCTTCGACGACGTGCGTGCAGCAGCGGAACGGCTGCGCGGGGTCGCGCATCGCACGCCCGTCGTCACGTCCCGCACGCTCGACGGGCGGACCGGGGCGCGGGCGCTGCTCAAGGCCGAGAATTTTCAGCGCATGGGCGCCTTCAAGTTTCGGGGCGCCTACAACCGCCTCGCGCAGCTGACGCCGGACGAACGCGTGCGCGGCGTGGTGGCCTTCTCGAGCGGCAACCACGCGCAGGGCGTCGCGCTGGCGGCCCAACTGCTTGGCGTCCCGTCGATCATCGTCATGCCGGCCGACGCGCCGGCGGCGAAGCTCGCCGCCACGCGCGGGTACGGCGCGGAAGTCGTCCTCTACGAACGCGAGCGGATGAACCGAGCGGAGCTCGCCGCCGCGATCGCCCGCGAACGCGGGGCGACGCTTGTGCCGCCGTATGACGATCCGGCGATCATCGCCGGGCAAGGCACGGTCACGCTCGAGCTGATCGAAGACGCCGGACCGCTCGACGTGCTGCTCGTCTGCCTCGGGGGCGGCGGGCTGCTGGCCGGCTGCGCGCTGGCCGCCTCGGCGCTGTCGCCCGGCGTACGCATCTACGGCGTCGAGCCGGAAGCGGGCGATGATTGGGTGCGCTCGTGGCGGGCGAATGCGATCGTGTCGATCCCCGTCCCCGACACGATCGCCGACGGACAGCGCACGCAGGCGCCCGGTGTGCTGACCTGGCCGATTGTGCGGCGGCTCTGCGCCGGCGTCGTCAGCGTGACCGATGACGAGATTCGGGCCACGATGCGGTTTGCATTCGAGCGCCTCAAAGTGGTACTGGAGCCGAGCGGCGCGTCGGCGCTCGCCGCCTTGCTCTTCGGCAAGGTCGACGTGCGCGATGCGCGCGTCGGCGTCACCCTGAGCGGCGGCAACGTCGACCCGGACACGTTCGCCGCGTGTTTGGCGGCCGCCGGCTGATCTAGCGCGCCTCGGCGGTTCTTCCCATCGTGTAGAACTGCACGTTCGGTCGCATGTCCATCAGACCGGCCATGCGGTTGGAGAGGCCGAAGAAGGCTGCGACGGCGGCGATATCCCAAGCGTCATCGTCGCTCAACCCGAACGACTTGAGTTCGGCCAGCTCGCGATCGGTCGCGGCGAAGCCGGGCTCGTTGACACGCGACGCAAAGGTCAGGATCGCGCGCAGTCGCGGCGAGAGGTCGGCGGTATGCCAATTGGTCGCGATCTGATCCGCAACCGCCGCATCCTTCCCCAATATCCGGAGCGCCGCGCCGTGCGCGGTCACGCAATAGAGGCAGTCGTTTTCGGCCGACACCGCGACGACGATCGCCTCGCGTTCGGCGCGCGAGAGCCCGCTCGGTCCCTTCATCAACAGGTCGTGATAGTGCATGAAGGCGCGGAAGTGCTCGGGCCGCTTCGCATACGCCAGGAAGACGTTGGGCACGAAACCGAGCTTGGTTCGGGTCGCCTCGCAGATCGTGCGAATGTCGTCCGGCATCTCGTCGAGCGCCGGCGCGCCGAAGCGCGAAGGCGCCTCGTTGCGCTCGGCGCCCTCGTTGAACGCGGGCTGACTATTTCTTAGGGATGTTCCCGCAGGCGACATACACGGCTACTTCCTTGGTCGACTTGTGGACGTTGATCGCGTAATCGCCCTTCATCAAGTCGGCCAGCGTAACGTTCGCGACGGTCGTTTGCGAAATGCCGCCGACGATCGTCTTGAGCGGATAGAGGGGCTTCGGATCGAGTTTGCTGCAGGTGCCCTTGTGAATATGCGCGGGCTGATCGACGCCGTCCGGCGCACCCGCCACCCGCAGCCTGACGATGACGCCGTTGACGCCTTGCAGCAGGGTCGCCGTCCCGTGTTCGCCGGACTCGTTCTGGGGTGCCAGCGGGAACTGCGTCGGCACCATCGCGGCGTACGCTGCCGTGGCGCCGAGCAGTGCGGCCGACACGGCCAGGGCGAAGAGCGGTTTGAGCACGGCGCCTCCTGGCGGAAGAAGATGCGGGCGGGGTTCTTGGCGGCGCGGCGGCGGCCTGCGCGTTAGCGCCGGTGGCTGCGTTTGGGCCGGAACGGGGCCCCGACCTTATACGCCCCGCCGCGCGGAAGGGACGTGTCGACGTCGTCGCAGCCGATCGGGGTGAACGCGCCGCAGTCGTGCGGCCGCGCAGCATAGATCCCGCAATAATACCGGCCCGAGCGCGAGCCCATCAGGAAGACGCACTTGTCGGCCAGGTCGTCGCTGACCTTACGCAGCCAGCCGACGTACGAGTTGTCGGCCGACGGCCGCGGAACCACATAGTCGCGCATCACGTCGTCGTAGGTCATCTTCAGGTGGTCGGCGATGCGCTGCACATCCGCCGCGCTCACGAAGGGTTCGTATCCGCTGCAGCATTCCGCGCAGCCCGGCGGGCACGTCGCGTTCTCCGGCATATCGTAAAGGTGCTTGCGCGACAGTTCGATCACACGCCGAATCGCCTCGGTGAACTCCGCGTCGTCGTTGTACTTGTAGACCCATTCTTTTTGGCTCGTGACGTTGCTGTTATAGTGCCGCGTCGTCGTCTTGTTGTACTGGATCGTGATGTGCTCTTCGTCGATTTCGATCGATGCCACGGACTTCATCGGCTCGAGATCGAGATCGGCTAGCTTTGTCGGCTGACTCGTTTCGCGCGTGTAGCGGCGGAGGTTGCGCAACTCGCGGTGGGCGATGAGGTCGATCGTCTCCTGCATGTGCGTGACTTCGGGATGCGGGTCCGGCGAACCCGGCGGTCCGCGGGCGCGGCGGAGACCCCGCCGCCGGGCGCGAAGCGCGACGCATGCGGATCAACGGCGGAGACCGGTAGTGGCCGACGGGGCGATCGGTGTCGACCTCGGCGGGTCGCACGTCATGGCAGCGGTAGTCGACGAGATCGGCCAGATCAGCGTCCGCTTCGAGCACGACATCTCCGACCGGACGCCGAGCGCGGTCGTCGCGGCGCTGACCGGGGTCGTCAGGGCAGCGATCGACGCCGCGAAACATGACGTCGTGGGAATCGGGATCGGAGCGCCGGGCAACGTCGATCCGGTTTCGGGGACGGTGCGCTTCTCACCGAACTTCGGCTGGGAGAACGTCCCGCTGGGCGAGCGCGTCAAAGAGGCCTTTCCGAGATATCGGGTCTTCGTCGGTAACGATGCGCGCTGCGCGACGCTCGGCGAATACGTGCACGGCGTAGGCCAGGGCACGCAAGAGTTCTCGCTGCTGACGCTGGGGACAGGGATCGGGGGCGGCGTGATCACCGGCGGCAACGTCGCGCTGGGGTACCAGATGGGCGCCGGCGAGTTCGGGCACCACCAGATTCGGCCCGATACCGGCTTCATCTGCTCGTGCGGCAAGATCGGCTGCTTCGAGGCGCAGGCCTCGGGGACCGGACTGATCCGGCACGCCTACCGGCTCGCGCCCTCATTCCCGCGCTCGACGCTGCTGGACGGGCCGCGCGAGCGGCTCGGCTCGAAAGCGATTCGCAAGGCGGCCCAGGCCGGTGTCCCGCACGGGGTGGCCGCCTTCAACGCTTTCTGCGACGACCTCGCGCTCGGCTTGGCCAACGTGATCGCGTTCGTCAACCCGGAGATCATCGCACTGGGCGGCGGCGTCTCGAGCGCCGGCGACTTCCTGCTCGACCGCGTGCGTCCGCTGGTCGAAGTGCGCACGACGATGGTTCCGCGCGGCACGACCAAGATCGTCCGGGCGACGCTCGGCAACGATGCGGGCGCCGTCGGCGCGGCGACGGCGGCCATGCGCGGCGGGCTGTTCGCGCAAGCGCCGGCCGGGGCGACCAGCCGGGACGTAAGCGCCGCGTAAGCGGACGTAACGCCGCCGTAATCGCGGCCGCGTACGCTCGATGGATGAACCAGCGAGACAGCTCCCTCCCGCCGGTCTGCGAAGACTGCGGCCACCGGGCGTCCCTCCACCATGTGGAGGGCTGCCGGGCGCTTCTCCTCGGGGCGAGAGCGCGCACGACGCGCACCTGCGGCTGCACGACGACCCTGCGGGAGATCCTTACCGCTCTGGGGTCCGAGCAGCCGGCCGAACTGATCGAACGCACGGCGTTCCGCCCAGACGCGGTTCAGCCGGCCGCCCTGCTCGCAAGGGTTCGGCCGTAGCCGAACCCACTCTAACCGGCGGCGGGGATCGTTCTGCGGCCGGTGATCGCCATGCCGCCGATCAGCTCAGCGATGCGGCGCGACGAACCGCGCGGGGCGACTGCGGTCTGCTGCGCGCGCATCTTCGCCAGCCGTTCTTGGCTGTAGACGATGCGTTTCACCGACTGCACGACTTCGGCGGTCGTCAGCGCGACGACGCCGATGCCGTTCGTGCGCACGTAGTCCAGGTTGCCGCGCTCCTGGCCGGGCACGTAGTCGTAGACGACGACCGGCACTTCGGCGACCGAGGCCTCGGCGATGGTGCCGGGGCCGGCTTTGGTGACCAGCAGATCGGCCGCGCGCATCAGCTCCGGGACATCGTTGCGGAAGCCGAGCACCGTCATCGGGGTCGGCAGCGACGGCGCCAGTTCCTGGAGCTTGGTTTTGAGCGCGGCATTGCGGCCGGTAACCACCACGAGGTGGTAGTCGAGGCCGGCCTTGGCCAGGCCCATGGTGGTGGGCAGCAGTTTGCCGCCGCCTTCGCCGCCCGCCATCAGCAAGCAGATCGTGCGGTCCAGCGGCAGGCCCAGCTTCTTGCGCAGCTCGCTCTTGGTTGCCGAGACGTCCTCGAACCGCGGATGGATCGGGTGGCCCAGCAGCCGCAGGCGTTCGGGCGGCACGCCGCGTTCGAGGGCCCGTTGATAGACTTCGCGGGCCGGGACGACCGTCAGGTCGGCTTCGGGCAGCAGCCAGCCTTCATGCACGCGTCCCAGATCGGTGATCACGGTGACGATCGGAACGTGCTCCATCCCCGCGTCGGCGCGGGCGCGCAGTGCGGCATGGTTGAGCAGCGGGTGGACCGAGACGATCACGTCCGGCTGATATTGGGTGAAGACTTCACGCAGCCGCTCACGATACAGCGGCTCGCAAAAGCGCACGATCGTGCGGTAGCGGCGCCGGCCGTTGGTGGCGTGAAAGAGTGCCCCATAAATCGGCGGAGCATAACGAAGGGCCGCGCTATACGCCGGCCCCAGTTTGGAAAGCGGGAAGGTGCAGTGCGTCGCGATATCGTCGATGCGCCACTCAAAACGCGTTGCTCCGCCGATCTCGTCGAGCGCAGCGCCCACGGCCTGCGCTCCGGCACGGTGTCCCCCGCCGGTATCCGAGATCAGAAAGAGAACGCGTTTGGTCATCAAGCCTCAGCTCTGTTTGGCGACGGCGCGGCGTTTGAGCGCTGCAGCGCGACGCACGGGAGTGCTTCGACGCGAGCGCTTTCGCACGACGGCGCGCGTCCAGGAACGCAGCGTCACCAGCAGTGCACGTGCCGGCACATCGTAGAAGCGGAAGATATCCCCGAATTCGATTTCGGGATTGCGGTGATGCCCGTCGTGATCTTCCGGAAGGACGAGGCCGATCGCGCGCGCGATGCGCACGAACCAGGCCGGCGTGCGCCAGCCGAGTTCGGTCGTGTGGCGCCACCACACATGTGCTTGTCCGAGCAGCAGGCCGAGAATCGCGCCCGGCACCGAGATGACGGCGCACAGCAACGCGAGGACGATGTACGGGACTGCGCCCAGGAATCCGTCCAGCAGTACTTGCGGATCGCGCGAGAGTACCGCGTGATCCCAGTACGATCGGCGACGGTCGTGATGCGTCCTCAAGTGGAGCTTGCCCCACGCGTGCTGCGGGACGTGATAGAAAAAGGTCGAGGCGAAATCTCCGACGAGCAGAACGATGAGTGAAGCTGCCAGTGCGGAGAACACCGGCGAGGCCAGCACGGACGTGTTCACGCGGATCCTTGTTTTTTATAGAGAGGGCTAACGGCGGATTGCTCCCGCTGGCTGGAAACCCTCTCGTTGCCGCTATCGTGGCAGTCGCCTGGACTGCCACGGCCGGCGTGCGCGTCGGAGGGCTGCGAGATGCCGCCTCGTCGTGGCATATACCCCCTTCGGTCCCCGTTCTTCGCGGGCTGCGGTTGCTGATGGACGCCGGGCCCAAGGCACCCCCAAGCGTCAAGCTGGCACGCGAAGCCTTGCGGGCAAATCCGCGCCTGGGGCCGGTCGACGCCCTGCTGCTGGCGACCGACGTCGTCGATGCGGCCGCCGCGCGCGGGCTGCCGGCCGGGTTCTTGGGCGCGACCCTGCTACAAGAGTCGGCCTTCGATCCGAACGCGATGTCGAGTGCCGGTGCGGTGGGAATCGCGCAGTTCACCCTTCCAACGGCGGCCGCCGAGGGGATCGACCCGTGGGATCCGCATCAAGCGATCGCCGGCTCGGCGCGGCTGCTCGGCGCGTACGTTCATGCTTACCGCAATGAAGAGGATGATCCGTACACGCTCGCGCTTGCGGCGTACAATGCCGGTCCTGGTGCGGTGGCGGCGTATCACGGCGTCCCGCCGTATGCCGAAACGCGCGAGTACATCGACGACGTGATCGACCGCTGGTCGCGCATCGTCGGACGCTAGGCGCTCGAGGACGGCGTTACGCGAACGAATGCTTTAGAAATGAGATGACGCGATCCCAGGCGTCGGCAATCTGCCGGGTCGCGATCGTGCCGAGATCCTCGCGGAAGAAGGAGTGTCCGACCTCCGGATATTCTTGAATTTGAAAGTCCGCTTTTTTGGCGGTCAGACGGTCGCGAATCGTCGCGATCTCGGTGGCGCCGATCTGCTCGTCGTGGCCGCCGAAGACGAGCAGCAGCGGCGCGCGCACCTCGTCGATCTCATCGAGGGCCGGGCGGCTCTCGCCCGGCAGCGGCCGGGCAATGCTCTGGCCGTAGAACGCGATCGCTCCAGCCAGCCCCGGCAGCGAAGAACTCAGGAACGCAGCCGTGCCGCCGTAGCCGAAGCCCCAGGTCGCAATCTTTCCGTGCAGGACGTCGTGCTGCTGGTTCAACCAATCGCGCGTCGCCGCGACGTCGTCGCAGACGTCCTTGGTCTTGAAGACGCTCGCCGGATCGCCGCCGCGCAGATAATCGATCGCGATCGCAACGAATCCGGCGCCCGCGGTCTGCTTCGTGATCCGCTTGATCTCGTCGTCGAAGCCGTACACGCCCTCGAGAACGATCACCGCCGGCCGGGGCTTCTCGTCCAGACGCGCGATGTAGGCCTTCATCGGCCCACGCGGCGCATCGAGGGTGAATTCGTCGACGATCACCGCAGGTGCGTCCGGAGGAAGGCCTGCACGCGATCCCACGCATCGGCGACGGCGTGCGGCGTGCGCGGACCATCCGCCTCCGGACCAAACAGGGCTCCGCAGTCGCGGAAGAACGCGTGCCCCTGATCGGGATAGACCTCGAGCTCGAAAGTCTTCTGCGCGGCGGTCAACGCCGCGCGCGTCCGCTCGATGGCAGCCGGCGGGATATAGTCGTCCTGCCCGCCGTACGCGAGCAGCAGCGGACAGCGGATCCGATCCACATCGGCGAGCGCCTCCGCCTCGCCGGACGGCAGCGGCGCGGCGATGCTCCCGCCGTAGAAGCAGATCGCCCCGCTCAAGCCCGGCAGCGTCGCGCTCAAGAACGCGACCGTCCCGCCGAAGCAGAATCCCCAGCTCGCGATGTGGTTGAATTCGACGAAATCCTGGGAATTGAGCCAATCGATCGCCGCGGCGACGTCGGCGCGGAGGGTCGCTTTGGTGACCGCGCCGGCGGCCTTGAAACCGACCTTGAGCCCCTCCGGGGTATAGGGCTCGTTGAGGTCAGGGTCAGTCCGATGGTAATAGTTGATCGCGAGCCCCACGTAGCCCGCTCCGGCCAGCAGGTCGGTGATTCGTTTGACCTCGGTATTGACGCCGAATATCTCTTGCAGCACGATCACGGCGGGGCGAACCCCCGCGGCCTCGTCGGGCCGGGCGAGATAGCCCGGCATCGGCGCGCCGGCGACGTCGACGGTGACCGATTGAGAGACCATGCGACCTCCTAAAATGCTGCAAACGCGTGAGGAAGGCGGGGGTTAGGCACAGCAGATGTTTTCGACTGCTTCCGGGACGTTCTCAGATCGCTTTGCCCTGCACCGTGATCCGCATCCGACGCGGGTAGCGACGTTCGCCGAGGACGTCCGCTCGAGCCTGGGTGCGCGGCCGCGCAGCCTCTCCCCGAAATACTTCTACGACGATCTCGGGTCGGCGCTCTTCGAAGCGATCACGCGGCTGCCCGAATACTATCTGACCCGGATCGAGCGCGATCTGCTGGCGACCTACGGCCGCGAAATCGTCGCCGGCTTCGACGGGCCGCTCGAACTCGTCGAACTCGGCAGCGGCAGCGCGCAGAAGACGCGCCTGCTGATCGATGCGATCCTCGAACGCCAAGAACGCCTGACCTACCATCCGATCGACATCTCGGCCGACGCCGTGACGGAATCAGCGTTGGCGCTCGCGGCTTCGTACGAACGCCTGAACGTAATCGCGTACGCAAGTGACTACTTCCCGCTGCTGCGTCAGAAGCTCCTCACACCCAACGACCGCGTTGTAGCGCTGTTCCTGGGTTCGAACATCGGCAATTTCACGCCGGCCGTCGCGCGCGAACTGCTGCGGCTGCTCGCCGCCGCACTGAGCCCAGGCGACGGTCTCGTACTGGGCTACGATCTCAAGAAGGACCCGACGATTCTCGAACTCGCGTACGACGATCCAACCGGCGTGACGGCAGCCTTCAATAAGAACCTGCTGGCGCGCATGAACCGCGAGCTGAACGCCGACTTCGACCTGCGCGGTTTCCGCTTTGTCGCGCGCTGGAACGAAGAGCGCGGCGCCGTCGAATCCTTTCTCGTCAGCGAACGCAGCCAGCGGGTGCGGATTCCGGCGGCCGGCTTGGATATCGTCTTCGCCCCCGACGAGACGATTCACACCGAATCGTCCTATAAGTTCACCCGCGAAGAGATCGCCCAGCTGGCTCGCGACTGCGGCCTCCGCGAGAAGACGACCTACACCGACTCGGGCGGCCGGTACGCGCTGGGCATCTTCAGCGTCGACTAGCTAAGGCCGGCGGCCGGCGGCGATGAAGCGCGCGATCGCGGCTTCGACCGCAGTATCCTCGATTGCGGCGAGGCGATCGTCGGCGAGCGACCGCGCGGCGCCGTCGGACGGTGCGATATATGCGACTGCATCGACCTGCCCGCGCGAGCTTTCGACGCGAACCGTGAGCCGCTGATAGCGCGGGACCTCTTCCCACGCATCGGCGATCTCCCAGCCTGCGTCATCGAGATCGAGCAGCACGCCCGGCGCCGGCGCTGCGGCCTGCTCATCCCGGATCAGCGTCAGGTAGCCGGAAGCGAGCGCCGCGCGGCGCCATCCGTGCAGCCGCGCGTCCCGAGCGGGGTAGTCGGCGCCGAAGATCGCGCGCCGCCAAGCAGGTCTGCGGAACGTCCCGTAACCGAACAGCGGCGTCATCGCCGAATTGCGCGCTCGCCTGCGCGCAGGGCGAGATCGGCGACGATGGCGAGCGCCGCGGCCGCCAGCGCGCCCGCGATGATCTTGTCGTCGTTCTGGGTCAGAATGCCCTCGAACAGGAGCACTCCGAGCCCGCCCGCATTGATCCAGGCAGCGACCGTCGCGAGCGCGACGAGCGTCACGGCCGCGACGCGCACGCCGCCCAGCACGATCGGTAGCGCGGCCGGGAACTCGACCCACAGCAGCGTTTGCCGGGCGGTGAGGCCCAGCCCGCGAGCCGCATCGACCAGCGCCGGATCGACGCCGCGCAGCCCCGCCACGACCCCGCGGATCAGCACCATCTGCGCGTACACCACCAGGGCCACGACCGCGGTCGCGGGACCGAGCCCCAGCACCGTGACGAGCAGCGCGAGCAGTGCCAGGCTGGGGATCGTATAGAGGACGCCGGCCAGGCCGAGGATGATCGTGCCGGCGCGCGGCCGCCGCGCCGCCAGCGCGCCGAGCGGCAGCGCGATCGCCAGCGCGATCGCCAGCGACACGGCCACCAGGACGACGTGCTGGCCCAGCAGCGCGGCGACGCGGCCGAAGTGCGCGACCAGGTAGGTCATCGCTCGATCAACGGCCGCTCGAGCGTCAGTTGGCGCGTTTCGGCGTCGACACCGACCAGGCTGCGCACGAAGTCGTCCGCGGGCGCGGCGAGGAGCTCGGCCGGGGCGGCCTCCTGGACCACGCGGCCGGCGTTCATGACGACGACGCGGTCGGCGAGCCGCAGCGCTTCGTCGACATCGTGGGTGACGAACACGATGGTCGTGCCCAGCTCGCTATGGACCCGGGCAATCTCGTCCTGAAGGGAGGCGCGCACGATCGCGTCGACGGCGGCGAAGGGTTCGTCCATCAGCAGCACGCGCGGTTCCGCCGCGAGCGCGCGCGCGACGCCGACGCGCTGCGCTTCGCCGCCGGAGAGTTCGCGCGGCAAGCGGTCGCGATAGCGCGACGGCTCGAGCCTCATCAAGGCGAGGAGTTCGTCGACGCGCGCATCGACGCGCGCGCGCTCCCAGCCGAGCAGGCCGGGAACGACGGCGACGTTGCGGGCCACGCTGAAGTGCGGAAACAGACCGACGGCTTGAATGGCGTAGCCGATCCCGCGGCGCAGGCTTGTCAGCTCGCGTTCGCGCACGTCGACGCCGTCGATCAGCACCGTCCCCGAAGTGGGCTCGACCAGCCGGTTGATCGTGCGCAGAAGGGTGCTCTTGCCGCATCCCGATGGGCCCAGCAGCACGGCAAAGGTGCCGGCCGCGATCGTCAGGTCGACGTCCGTGACGGCCGCCCCGGCCTCGCCATAACGCACGCTGACGGCGCGGAATTCGACCCGCGCGCCGGGTGCGTGGTCCGGCGCTTTCACTATCCCAACCCGTGCTGCTTGAGGAAGTCGCGCGCCGTGTCCGCCGGTTCACGCTTCTGCGGACCGTCGATTTGCAGGTTGAGATCCTGCATCGCGTCGTTGGTCAGCAGCGCGCTCACTGCGTTGAGCGCCGGGGCCAGTGCCGGTTTGGCGGCCAGCGCGGCGTCCCGTACCACCGGCGCGACGTGATACGCAGGAAAGAGATGCTTGTCGTCCTCGAGGACGATCAAGTTGTCGGCTTTGAGTTCGCCCTCGGTCGAAAACGCCACCACGACGTCGACGTCGCCGTGCTGGAGTGCCTGATACTTGAGCCCATTGTCGAGAATGCGAATCGCCTTGAAACGGAAGCCGCCGTACCTTTTCTGAAGGCCCGGCAGGCCGTCCGCGCGTTTCAGAAACTCGGACACCGTGCCGAGCCGCAGTTCTGGCGCCTTTGCGGCCAGATCGCTCAGCGTGCCCAGCGCGTACCGCCCGGCGACGTCTTGCGTCGTTGCGAGCGCCTGCGTGTCGTTCATCGGCGCCGGTGCCAGCCACGTCAAGCTGAAACGCTTTGCGTATTCCGACTTGACGGTCGCGTACGAACGGTGCGGGTCGCTGTCGGGCGGGAGATGCAGGACGTTGACCAGCGCGGTTCCGGTGTACTCGGGATACAGATCGATCTCGTTTCGCTGCAGCGCCGCCATCGCGATGTCGGTCGTCCCGAGGTCGAATCGCCGCGTGACGGTCAGCCCGGCGTGCTCGAGTGCCTGGGCATAGAGTTCGCCCAGGACCAGCTCTTCGGTGAAGTTCTTCGACCCCACGCGCAGCGCGTCGCGCGGGGCGCACGACGCCAGCGGCGCGGCTGCGAACAGGCGGAGCAGACGCAAACGGGTGAGCGACAAACGCTTATACCGTCAGCCGGCGCTGCGCGGCGCCGAGCGCCGCATCGGCCAACAGGGCGAGGGCCGCAACCGAAGCTGCGCCGAGAACGAGTTCTCCGAAATCACCGCCTTGCAATCCGCCCACGATGTAATCCCCCAAACCGCCGCCGCCGATGAACGCGGCGAGCGTCGCCGACGCGATGACTTCGACCGAGGCCGTCCGGACACCGACCGCGACGACCGGAAGGGCGAGCGGCCAGCGGACGCGCCGTCCGACCTGTCGCGGGGTCATTCCGGTCGCCCGGGCCGCTTCGAGCGTGGCAGCGGGAACGGCGCGCAGGCCCACGTCGGTGTTGACGACGATCGGCGGCAGCGCGAGCACGACGAGCGCCAGCATAGCCGGCGCAAAGCCGAGTCCCAAGAGCGGAATCGCCAGCGCCAAAATCGCGAGTGACGGCACGACGCGAAACCCACCTGCAAGCGCGAGGACGCCGGAACGCAGGATGGTCCGGTCGGCGGCCACGGCGGCCAGGGGAACGCCCAGTAGGACCGCGAGGATCACCGCCGACCCCGCCAGGACGACGTGCGTCCCGAGGTGCGCCATGAAGTCCACGCTTACGTGCCGAACCTCGGAGAAACCATGCTCACCGGTTCGCAAGTCGAGTCCGAGCTCCGCTCGGTGGGCGTTGCCGCCCCGATACCACTCGACGACCCGTCGCTGTATACGAATCGGGAGACGTCGTGGCTGGAGTTCAACGATCGCGTCCTCGAGGAAGCCCTCGACGAAAACAACCCGCTGCTCGAGCGGCTCAAGTTCATTGCGATCTACGGCACCAACCTCGACGAATTCTTCATGATCCGCATCGCCGGCCTGATGCAGCAGATGGCCGCCGAGGTGCACAAACGCTCCGACGACGGGCGCCTGCCGGAGGAGCAGCTCGCGCTCGTGAGCCGGCGCGTGCAGCGTTCGCTGGTGCGGATGTCGGCTTGCCTCAAAGGGCTCTTCTCGCTGCTCGAAGGGCAAGGGATTCGCGTCCTGCGCTACGCCGAGCTCGATCCGGCGGCGAAAACCGCTATGCACCGCTATTTCGACGAGCGCGTCTTCCCGGTGCTCACGCCGCTGGCGATCGACCGCGGTCATCCGTTTCCGTACATCTCGAACCTCTCGATCTCGCTGGCCGTCGAGCTTGAAGAAGACAGCGCTGAAGGTCCGGTTCCGTATTTCGCGCGCGTGAAAGTGCCCGGCTCCCTGCCGCGGTTCGTTCCGGTCGAGTCAGCACCGAGCGGCCAGCGCTGGTTCGTGCTGCTCGAAGACGTCATCTCGCACAACCTCCAGGCGCTGTTCCCCGGTTTGCGGGTGACCGCGTCGTACGCGTTCCGCGTCACCCGCGACGCCGACCTCGACTTGCAGGAGGACGAGGCCGACGATCTGCTGCGCGCGATCGAATCGGAGCTGCGCAAGCGACGATTCGGCGAGCCGGTGCGGCTCGAGGTTGTGCCGCATATGCCCGAGGCGCTGCGCGACAAGCTGGCCGAGGCGCTCGAACTGGATCGCACCGACTGCTACGACGTCGACGCGATGCTGGGCACGGAGAGTCTGTGGGCGCTGGTCGGCATCGACGAGCTCGCGCTTCACGATCCGCCGTTTACGCCCGCAATTCCCAAGCGGTTGATCGGTCAAACCGATCTCTTCGCGGTGATTCGTGAGGGCGATCTGCTGCTCCATCATCCGTACGAGTCGTTCGATCCGGTCGTGCAGTTCGTGCAGCAGGCGGCGCAAGATCCGGATGTGCTCGCGATCAAGCAGACGCTCTATCGCACCTCGGGCAACTCGCCGGTGGTCGGGGCCTTGATCGGCGCCGCCGAGAACGGCAAACAGGTTGCGGCGCTGATCGAGCTCAAGGCGCGGTTCGACGAAGAAAACAACATTCACTGGGCGCGCACGCTGGAGCGCGTCGGCGCGCACGTCGTGTACGGCGTTGCCGGCCTCAAAACGCATGCCAAGGTGACGCTGGTCGTGCGCAACGAGCCCGACGGCATCCGTCGCTACATGCACTTCGGCACCGGCAACTACAACGACAAGACGGCGCGCATCTATACCGACTTGAGCATGTTTACGTGCCGCGCCGAGCTCGGCGCCGACGCGACCCAGCTGTTCAACGCGCTGACCGGCTTTTCAAAAGCCGACGGCTACGAGCAGCTGATGGTGGCACCGACCGGTTTGCGCAGCGGTTTCGAGGCGCTGATCGACCGTGAGACCGAGCACGCGCGGGCCGGCCGTCCGAGCGGAATCGTCGCGAAGCTGAACGCCATTAGCGATGCCGGGATCGTGCAGGCGCTCTATCGCGCCTCGCAGGCCGGCGTGCCGATCGAATTGGTCGTCCGCGGGATGTGCGTGCTGCGGCCCGGCATTCCCGGCGTCAGCGACACGATCCGCGTGCGAAGCATCGTGGGCCGTTTCCTCGAGCACTCGCGGATCTTCATCTTCGCCAATGCCGGCGAACGCGAAATCTTCATCGGCAGCGCCGATTGGATGGGACGCAACCTCGACCGCCGCGTCGAGACCGTGGTTCCCGTCTTCGACCCCCTGCTGTGCGATATGATCTGCGACGACATCGCCGACGTGTATCTGGCCGATAACGTCAAGTCACGGGTGCTGCGGTCCGACGGCGGCTACGAACGCCGTTCGGTACTGCCCGGCGAGCCCCGTGTCGACACGCAGCAAATCTTCCTCAAACGCTACCAGGCCGTCTGAGGCCGGGAAGCGCCACGATGCGCTTCCACTCTTGCTCGGTCACCGGCTGCACCGAGAGGCGCTGGCCGCGGCGCAGCAGCGGCATGTAAGCGAGCGCGGGGATGGCCCGCAGTTCGTCGAGCGGGATCATTCGCGCGAACGCCTCGACGAAGCCGACGTCGACGCACCACCACTTCGGCTCGCTGCGCTTCGAGCTGCCGTCGTAATACTCGCTCTTGCGGTCGAACTGGGTCGAATCGGGATGCGCCTCGGCGACGACCTCGCAGATCCCCACGATGCCCGGCGGCGAGATGCTCGAGTGGTAGAAGAAGCCCAGATCCCCGAGCTTCATCTCGCGCATGATGTTGCGCGCCTGAAAGCTGCGCACGCCAGACCACTCCTCGCGCTTCACCCGCTCGAGGTCGGCAATCGAGAACGCCTCAGGTTCGGTCTTGAACAGCCAATGCCGCGGCACGCGCGCCGCTTCGCCGAAAAAAGAACGGGAGCCCGCCTGGCGGCGGACTCCCGTGGTCGTGGGACCGGCCCGAACTACAAGCCGAATCCAGATTTCGGTTTCCTCGCGCGAAACGGCTAAAAAATTCGCCCTTCGAAGGCCTCGAGTTTGGCCCGTTGGCCGGGCGTCCAGGGAATCGCCGCCTCGCCGTCGCTGGCCACGATCACGATTCGTCCCAGCGCACGGATCTCGTCCGTCTGGGCGCTCGAAAGCGCGTGTTCCATCACCAGGCTGGTTCGCCCGAGGCTGGCCACGCGCGCATGCACGAGCAGTTCTTCATCGTAGAAGCAGGGCCGCAGCATGCGGGTCGTGATCTCGACCGCCATGTGCTGGAATGGGAATGTACGCTGCGGCGCATCGTCAGCTTCTCCGATCGCGGCGAACATGCGCAGACGACCCAGCTCCCAGTAGGTCGGATAGATCACGTTGCTGACGTGGCCCAGCGCGTCGGTTTCGCAGAACCGGGGCCGCAGCTCGAGCGCGAAACGAAAAGAGCGGAGCCATGCGGCTCCGCCCCCGGGTTCGTACGGTTCGAACAAAGCGCGTTCAGCGCAGCTGGATGGTCGGGGAGACCCCGGATCCGGCGAAGGTCTTCTCGAGCAGCGTCGCCAGCTCGCCATTGGCGGCCATCGGGCCCAGAATGTCGGTGTCGCCGAAGAACTGACCGCCGATGAACACCTTCGGCAGCGTCTGCCAATCGGTCATCTCCGCGAGCGCTTGACGCTTGGGCATGTTCTCGAGCACGTCGACCACTTCGAACGGGTAGCCGAAGTTGTTGAAAAATTGGATCGTCTCCAGCGTGAAGCCGCAGCGCGGCGCATCTTTGGTGCCTTTGCCGTAAACGAGGATCGCGTTGCCGGCGATCTCGCGCTGAATCTCGTCCTTCAGGTCAGCCATGAATTTCCTCAGGGGCAGCGGTGCGAATCTGGAGCGCGTGGATGCGTCCGTCGGCGCGCGCGGGAGCCAGGGCCCGTTCGACCATGCGGTGACGGTCGAGCGGCGAGACACCCGCGAAGGCCTTCGTCCGCACGAACACTTCCAGATGGTCCATGGTGCCGGTCAGATCGTAGACCTCGACGGCGGCGTCGGGCATCGTTTCTCGCAGCATGGCGGTAATGACGGTATCGATCACGAGCGCCCGGTCTACGACCTCGCCCTCCGAAGGACCCGCCGCACCTTCAGAGCATCCTCAGAAAGCCGTCGTACGTTAGAAGGGAAGCATGCGGACCCTGGCCCGTGCGCGCATCATCGCGCTCGCCCTGCTCGCCGCGGTTGCCGGTTCGGCCTCCGTCGGCGTCGCCGCGCTCGCGCGGGCTGGTCTCTGCGTCCACCGCCTGGGTCTGTTCGGGCTGCACGCCTTCGCGGCGCCCCACACGATGGGCGGCATGGTGATGCCGGCGAGCGGGATGTCCGAGATCTGGATGGGGCACCCGGGCCCGGACGGACCTATCCCTTGCCCGATTCTGGTGGGCATCGCCGTCTTCGGCGCGCTCTGCTACCTCGCGGGGGTGGCCGCGCTGCTTGCGTTGCGGCCCTCCGTTCGGGAGCTGACCCTGACGTCCGCGCGCCTCGTGAGGGGCACCCGCCTGTTCCCGCTGGCGGGGGTGCTGGCGCTGATCGGTGCCGTTCCGATCGCTGCCTGCGTCGTCGCCGAGGGTGTATCCGCGCCCGCCGGGATCGTCGTCGCGGCCGTCTTCTTGTGCGCCGCCGCCCTGCTCGTCGCCGCGGTACTCGCGGCGGCCGCGCGGCTTGTGCTGGCGTTTGCCCGCCGTCTCGTCGCCGCGCTGCTGACTGCTTTCCGGTTCGATCCCGCTCGGGTTGTGCTCCGCCTCCCGCTGCGTCCGGCACTCGTACCCGCCGGCGTGCTGGTCGCGCGCCGCCGTCCCTCGCGAGCACCTCCGATCCGCAGCTAATCGCCGCCCCAAGCTGCACCTCTTCCGGACCGGAGTCTCCTCATGTCATCCTCCCGCGCAGCGCTCGTCGCGCTGTTCTGGGCGGGTGCCGCCGTCATTGCGACCGCAGCACCCGTCCGCGCCGACACGGTCGGCATCGTTCGCGGCACCGTGCGTGGCGCCGATAACAAGCCGGTCGCCGGCGTCCCCGTTGCGCTCGCCGGCGAGCGTTTCTCCGCGACGCAAAAGACCGGCGCGGACGGCCGGTTCGCGTTCGTGCGGGTGCCCTTCGGCACGTACACGCTGAGCGCGGCCAATTCCGCAGGCAGCGCGCGCGCGACGATCGACGTCGCGTCCAACGGCGTCGTCGACATACCGCTCTTGATCTTGCCGACGATCGGCCGCTCGAGCGCGACCTCGACCAGCGTGCGCGGCACGCCGGTGTCCGAAAACGTGATCGGCGCCAGCCAGATCGGCGCGCTCCCCGCGAACTCCAGCGTCAGCCGCATCATCGAAACGCTGCCCGGGATCGTGCGCTTCTCGTATGACGAGCCGGTCGCGCACGGTTTTCACGGCTTGACCTACGAAATCGACGGCGCGCCTCTGCCTGCGTCGACGAGCTCGAACTTTGCCAACCTGATCGATCCGCGCGCGGCCGGCGCGATCGAGGTGTTCACCGGCGCGTTCCCGGCCGAATTCGGCGGCTCGCGCCAGGGCGCGGTGGTGAACGTGCAGAGTCTGCCGTTCCAGCATCCGCCGGGCTTCGGCACGCTCGTACTCGGCAGCGGCGAACTCGGCACCGACGAGACTTCAATTACCAAACGGTTCGACATCGGGAAGGCCGAGGTCGCGCTCAGCGTCGACAACCAGCGCAGCGACCGCGGGCTCGACACACCGACGCTCGACGCACTTCACGATGCGACCTCGACCGCGAACCAGTTCTTGCGCATCGCGCTGCCGATGAGCGACCGGGATTTGCTGGCGGTCGACGTCGCGAATCAATACGCGACCTACCAGATTCCGATCAACACCTCGCCGGACGATCCGACCGCGCCGCAAGTGTCGCTGCCGCGCCAGGATGACGTGCAGCGCGAATACGATCAGTTCACCGCACTGTCGTACACCCACACCTCGGCCGACGGCCAGGGCTACGTGCGGGTCGTTCCGTGGGCGCGCTACAACCGCGTCGTGTACGACGGCGATCTCGGCGCCGACGTCCAAGCCTACCTTTCGAACGGACCGGGGCAGCCGGTGACGCCGCTCAACGGGCTCTTCCAGGACCGCAGCGCCGGGTACTCGGGCCTGCGTCTTTCGGCCGGGCGCACGAGTGACCGGCACGCGCTCAGCGTCGGGTTCGAGGCCTCGCAGGAAGCGTTCCGCTCGAACCTGCTGATCGCGTTTCCCGACGGCAGCCCGAACTTCGTCGACAACGCATCGCAGCGCGGCTCGCAGCTGGGCGCCTATATCGAAGACGTGTGGTCGGTCAGCCCCAGCCTGGCGATCAAACCGGGACTGCGCTGGGACCGCAGCACGGGCTACACGTCGGGCAGCCAGCTCAGCCCGCGCTTTGAGATCGACGACAAGCTGAACGACACGACGATCCTGCACACGTACATCGGCCGTCTCTATGCCGCGCCGAGCCTCGAAGACACGCGGCGCGACGCGGTCATCACCGACACCTCGCCGACGGCGGCCCCGGTCTACGATCTCAAGCCCGAACGCGATACCTACCTCGAGATCGGGCTCGCCCATACGTTCGAGCCGGGGCTGCGCGGCTACATCAATGCCTTCGATCGGACCGCGGTCAACGTGCTCGATACGACCCAGCTCAACAACACGCCGCTCTTCGCGGTGTTCAACAACGCGATCGGTGTGACGCGCGGCGTCGAAGGACGGATGGTCCAGAGTTCGGCCACGAGCGACGTCGGCGCGTCGTTGACGTATTCGCGCGCGCTGGCGGGCGGCATCTCGGGCGGAACGTTCCTGTTCCCGCCCGGCAGCGCGACCGACCTGACGCTGCAGCCCGAGGATCACGACCAGACCTGGAACGGTGACGTCTATGTCACGCGACACTTCTCGCCGGACCGGCTTGCGTTCGCGACCTTGGAGACGCAGTACGGCACCGGCTTCCCGGTCCAGTTCCAAAACGGCGACGGGCGGCTGCCGGCGCATTTCGAGCTGAACGCCGCGGTCGGCCGCGGGCCGACGCGCCACGGACTCGGCTACGAGGTCGCGCTCGACAACCTGCTCGACCACCGTTATTTGATCAAGGTCAGCAACGGCTTCAACACGACCCAATGGAACGCGCCCCGGCGGATCGTGTTCCGGTTGACCGCACCCTGGTAGACGCGAAACCCCGAGGTCTGCGTCAGGCGTTGAGGCGCGGCCGGTCGCTCCGCATGGCGTCGACCAGCTTCGTCGCCTCGCGGAGCGCCTCGGCGAGCGACGGCGCGGCCACGGCGAGCGCGCGAACGCTCCCGGCGGTCAGCACGATGGCGCTGACCCCGAGCAGGATCGCCGGGACGCCGCGCGCGCGAAAGCCGCGGTAGTGAATCTGCGAGGCGCGCAGGATGCGGGCGAAGTCCGGAACGGCCATGCGGGCGGGTGCGCCGGGGCAGCCTGCGAATCCTCGGCGCATGGCTGACTCAGCTTTCAATTGGGACGTTCCGGAACGGTTCAATTTTGCTCGCGACGTCGTCGACCGCCTAGCAACCGAGGATCGCCTCGGTCTGGTCGCGATCGGCAACGACCTGCAGCGGCGCGATTACACGTTCGCCGAGATCGCCGATGCCTCGAAGCGCTGGGCTGCCGTGCTGCGCGACGCGGGGATCGGCAAGGGCGACCGGGTCGTGGTGGTGATTCCGAAGATTCCGGAATGGCTGTTCTGCATGACGGCGCTGTTGCGCATCGGCGCGGTCGCCGTCCCGAGCGCGGAGCAGCTGCGCGCCAAAGATCTGCTCTACCGCGCGACGCACAGCGGCGCCGTCGGCGTCGTCGGGCACGTGACGAACGCCGATGAGATCGATGCGCTGCGCGCCGACGCACCGGCGTTGCGCACATGGCTCCTCGTCGGCGGCGAACGGGCCGGTTGGGCAAACGCGGACGCCCTGGTGCGCGATGCGCTCCCCTTCGACGGCGTCCCGACGCACCGCGACGACCTTTCCTACATCGTCTATACCAGCGGAACGACCAAGGACCCGAAGGGGGTCGTGCACACCGTCGCCTACACGTTTGCGAAACGGATGCAAGCCGCGGTCTGGTTCGATGTGAAGCCGTCGGACTTGGTGTGGTGTTCGGCCGGAACCGGCTGGGCCAAATCGCTCTGGAACGTGCTGCTCGGCCCCTGGTCGTGCGGCGCGCCGATCGTGCTGCACGAGGGCGCGTTCATCCCCGAGCAGCGCATGGATCTGATCCGCGACCTCGGTGTGACGGTCTTGTGCCAGGCGCCGACGGAATATCGGCTCGAGGCGAAACTGCCCGACTTGGGCAGCCGCTGGACGCTGCCGAAACTGCGGCACTGCGTATCGGCCGGCGAGCCGCTCAACCCCGAAGTGATCGAGCGTTGGCACGAAGCGTTCGGACTGACGATTCTCGACGGCTACGGCCAAACCGAGAACACGCTGCTGGTCGCGAATCGTCCCGGCCTTCCGGTGCGTCCCGGTTCGATGGGCAAGCCGACGCCGGGACATGAGGTAGCGGTCGTGGACGAACATGGCGCGGTGTGCCCGCCCGGCGAGACCGGCGACATCGCGCTGCTCGGCAATCCGCCCTCGCTGTTCACCGGCTACTACCGCAACGATGAAGAAACCGCCAACTCCCGGCGCGGAAAGTGGTACCTCACCGGCGACCGCGCGCAGGTCGACGACGACGGCTACTTCTGGTTCGTCGGCCGCGCCGACGATGTGATCTCGTCAGGCGCGTATCGCATCGGGCCGTTCGAAGTCGAGAGCGCGCTGCTCGAGCATCCGGCGGTGGCTGAGTCGGCCGTCGTCGGTTCACCCGACGCCGACCGCGGCAACATCGTCAAGGCCTTCGTCGTGCTGCGCCCAGGCTTCGAGCCGAGCGACGCGCTGATAAAGGAACTCCAGGACCACTGCAAAGCGGTGACCGCGCCCTACAAATACCCGCGCGCGATCGAATTCGTCCCCGACCTCCCCAAGACGCGCTCGGGAAAGATTCGCCGCGTCGAACTGCGCCAAGCCGAACTCCGCAAAAAAGGCGCCACCGCCGCCAGCGGCTACGTGTAGCTGCTGCGATGCTTCGCCGAACCGTGGCGTGTCTCGTGTGCGTCATCAGCATGTCGTTCGTAGTCCCGGCAACGTCTGCGGCTGCGGTTCCGGCGACCGACGAACTTACCGCTCATGTGGACGCATCCGTGCAAAGGGTGCAAGCGTACACGTTCTCCCGCTCCTTTGCCGACCTCCGGTCGGCAATCGACGAAATGGAGCGCGCGGCGAATCTCTCTGGGCTTAGGCCGGAGACGTGGGTCGTCCAACGCCGCACCTTCGTGCGCGGGTGGGCGCAGCTCTTAGCAGCCATCGAACAGTCTCACGATCCGACGTACGACCCGAACGATCCAAAAGACAGACCCATAATGAATCTTCCGGAGCCCCAAAGTTTCCCGGATAATCCGAAAACGCAAGCTTGGGCGGCGGTTGCTATTGCAGCGAACCCGAAAAAGCTCGCGCGCGCGTACTATTACCACGACCTGCAGATTATCGACATGCGCGCGCAGGCCACGATGAAGGCGGCCTTGGACCTCTGGCGCAGAGTTGAACCGAACGGGACGCCGGCCGATTTTGAAGCGCTCGACGCCATCTTGCAACAGGCCGGTCTGAGTACGGCGCGTCGAACCAAAATCGACGCAATGTTCTATGAGCGCTACACGCCGTGAGGGCTCGGGCCGAAACTCGACCGGGCCCCCGGCGGTAGGTTCGGGGGAGGCATGAGTACGGTACACCCGGACGACCAACCGACGACCGCGATGCCGCGCGTCGACGCGACCCCGTCGGCGGCGCGGGTCCCCTATACGCCCCCGCCGGTCGAGGAGGCGATCGTCGTCGGGCGGGCGCCGTCGCGTCCAGTGCGCAACGTCACGCCCGTTCCGGCACGGCTCGAGGTCGGGAACCCGCTCGTCTACGCGCTGGCGCGGTTCGTCGCGTTTGCCATCGATCTCGGGCTGGTCGCGGGCGTGCTCACGATTCTGGCCTACGCGCTGATCGCGATCAACCCGCTGACCGGCTTGCCGACGAACACGCAGCGCGGCTTCGATGCGACGCTGGCGATGGGCGTCGTGCTGGCGCTGGTCTACGGCATCAGTTTCGAAGCGCTGTTCGGCACCACGATCGGCAAGCTCGCGATGGGTCTGCACGTGCATGCCGTGCATGACCGGCGGCTCGGATTCGGACGCGCCTTCGTGCGCAGCCTCCTGCGTCCGCTCGACGTGCTCGCCGTCGGCGCCATCCTCGCCATGCTGCCGGGACATCGCCGGCTCGGCGACCTCGCGGCCGGCACGGTCGTCACCCGCGGCGGCCCGCTGCGCGGCTATGCTCCGTTCGTCGGCTGGTTCGCAGTCCTGATCGTCGCCGGTTTGCCGCTCGTCCTGGTCGGCCTCACCCGCACCGTGGCGGGGCTGACCGCGTTCGTCGAGTTCGCTCCCGGCATTTTCGCGCGGCTAGCCCTGCTCGGCCACGACGCCGTCGCCCTCTTCCCGCACTGAGGCGGCAAACGCGGCCGATTCGCCGAAGTCGAACCGCCTTATGATCGTGTCCGGTGATGCGCTGACCGCCAAGCATCAGAAGTACGTCTTGTCGCCGTGGCTTGCGCAGGGAGCCCTGGCGCCGCCGGTCATCGTGCGCGGCGAGGGGATCTACCTCTACGACGACGCCGGAAACCGCTATGCCGATCTCACCTCGGGATTGGTCGCCGTCAACTTGGGACACGGCCACCCGGCCGTGCTGCGCGCCATGCACGCGCAGATCGACCGGCTCTGCTTCAGCCCGCCGAACTGGTTCAACGATGCGCGCGCGGAGCTCGGAGAAGCATTGCTGGGCCTCGCGCCGTGGGCGGACGAGGGCGGTCGCGTGTTCTTTTCGACCAGCGGCGCGGCTGCGAACGAGGACGCGATCAAGTTCGCGCGCGTCCTCACCGGCCGCACGAAAGTGCTGAGCGGGTACCGCTCGTTCCACGGCTCCGGCTCCGGCGCGGCGACGCTGACCGGCGAGAACCGCCGCTGGTACAACGAACCGAACAGCGTCATCGGCGGCGTCGTGCATTTCTGGACCCCGTTTCCCTATCGCAGTCCGTTCTTCACGACCGATCCGGCCGAAGAAACGCAGCGCGCGCTGCAGCACGTCGCCGACGTCGTCGCGGCGGAAAACGCCGCCTCCGTTGCGGCGATCATCGTCGAAACGGTGGTCGGCTCGAACGGCGTCATCGTGTATCCGCCGGGATATTTGGCCGGGTTGCGCGCGCTCTGCGATGCGCACGGCATCCTGCTGATCTTCGATGAAGTGATGACCGGCTTCGGGCGTACCGGCGCGGCGTTCGCCGGCGAACGTTTCGGCGTCGTTCCCGACGCGATCACGTTTGCCAAGGGCGTCACCTCGGCGTACGTTCCGCTGGGCGGTGTGATGCTGCGCGAACGTCTGGCCCGCGCCTTCGACGAGCGTCCACTGCCCGCGGGCCACACCTACTCCGGCCACCCGCTGGCAATGGCCACCGGGCTCGCGGTGATCGCGGCGTACCGTGAGGGTGGCGTCTTCGAGGATGTCCGCGCGCGGATCGAGCCGCGCCTGCGGGCGGGGCTCGAGCGCGTCCGCGATGCGCATCCGATCGTCGGCGAAGTGCGCGGGGTCGGTGCCTTCTTCGCCCTGGAATTCGTCTCGGACCGCGCGGCGCGCACGCCGCTCGTGCCGTGGCAAGGCGCCTCGCTCGGCCCGATGCCGGCGCTGTTCGCGTCGCTGCGCAAACGCGGCGCGTACGCGTTCGGACGCTTTAACGTGCTCCACGTCGCGCCACCGCTGGTCATCGACGACGCCCAGATCGACGAGGCGGTCGCGACGATCGATGCCGCGGTCGGCGACCTCGAAGCGGCCCACGCAGCCGCTTAGGCGGGCGACGCCTCCGGTGCGGCGGTTGAGGCAACCGCCGGCGGCGCGACGATCTCAGTGATCTCCGCGTATTCGGCGGCGGTGAGGCGTGAGCGGTCGTTGCGCATGAACCACGCATAGGCGAGCCCGGCGAAGATGATGCTGAAGAACCAGCCGCCGCCCCACAGGAACTCCAGCTTCGCATAGACGAGGCCGAGCAACGGAGGGATCCAGCCGACGATCAGCGCTGAGATCGCCCGCACGTTCCAGCCGCCCGCGTAGTCGTAGCGTCCAGCCGGCTGGTACAGCTCCGCCAGACTGAGCCGCTTCGCGCGCACGAGCCAGTAATCGGCGATCGCGATGCCATCGAAGGGACCGAGCAGCGTTCCGTATGTCCCCAGCCAGGTGAAGACGTAGTTGTGGAAGGTGGCCAGCACGAACCACGGCTGCATCGCGAGCGACAGCAGACCCGTCGCGACCGCGCCCAGGGCGAAGTTGATCCGGCGCGGCCACAGGTTTTCGAAGGCACGCGCCGGCGCCATCACATTCGCGCCGACGTTGATCGTGATCGACGACAGGATCACGATCAGGCCGCCCAGGATCACGACCGGCAGCGGAAACGTGACCAGCAATTCGACCGGGTTCCAGAGCGGTTTGCCGCCTACGATCTCGGTGGCGGAAGTCACCGCGATGCCGATGAAGGCGAAGACCGCCATCACGACCGGCATCACGAGCTGACCGCGAATCTGGGCGCGCTGCGAGACCGCGTAGCGCGAGTAGTCGGGGATGTTCAGCGCAAGCGTTGCCCAGAACGCGACCACGCCGATAACCGAGGGGAAGAACGCCACCCAGAACGCGCCGCCGTGCAAGGTCGCCGGGGTCGCGAGCATATGCGCAACGCCGCCCGCGGCGTGCGCGCCCCAGGCGAACAATGCGACCGCCGCGATGCCGAGCGTCGGCGCGGCGAACGCGGCGAGCCGGCCGATCGCTTGCGGGCCGCGCATCGCGATCCCGACGTTGAGGAGCCAAAAGGCCGCGAACGCGATTCCGGTGTGTGGCCCGAGGCCATTCCAGGCCGGCACCACATGACCGAGGATCGCGTCGATCGCCAAGCCGCCGAACCAGGCGTTGATGCCGAACCAGCCGGCGCCGATGACGGCACGTGCGAGCGCGGGTGCGTGTGCCCCGCGCGTTCCGAACCACAGCCGCGCGAACACCGGATACGGAAAGCCGTAACGCGTGCCCGCGTGCGCCACCAGCAGGATCGGAATCAGCACGCAGACGCTGCCGGTCAGGATCGTCAGCACCGCTTCGTACCAGTTCATCCCGAGCGCGATCATGCCGCTGGCGAGCGAGTAGGTCGGGATGCACAGGCACATCCCAATCCACAAGCTGGCGAAACGCGACGCACCCCAATTGTGCTCGGCCGGCGTGCAGGGCCGCAGGTCGTCGTTCCAGAGCGACTCGTGCTGCGCGGCCTCGGCCGCGGCGGGCGTGGTGAGGCTGACGATGCCGTTCCGCTCGACCTGGGTCTTCACGCCGCCCTCAGACTTCAGACACCGCGCCGTACGTTTCGGGCCGGCGATCGCGGTAGAACTGCCAGGTGTTGCGCACCTCTTCGATCAGCGCGCGATCCATGGCGCCGATCACCACCTCGTCGCGGTCGCGGCTGCCGATCGCCACGATCCCGCCGCGCGGGTCGACCAGGTACGATTGCCCGTAGAATTCGCCCATGTTCCAGGGCCCCTCGTAGCCGACCCGGTTGATTGCGCCGACGTAATAGCCGTTGGCGACCGCGTGCGCGGGCTGTTCGAGTTTCCAGAGATACTCCGAAAGACCGGCGACCGTCGCCGAGGGGTTGAAGACGATCTCGGCGCCGCCCAGTCCGAGCAGACGCGCCCCCTCGGGGAAGTGGCGATCGTAACAGATGTAGACCCCGATGCGCGCGAAGCGTGTCTGAAAGGTCGGATAGCCGCTATTGCCCGGCTTGAAGTAGTACTTCTCCCAGAAGCCGCATGGGGAAGGGCCGGCGGCGACTTGCGGGATGTGATGCTTGCGGTAGGTGCCGAGCACGCTGCCGTCGGCATCGATCACGACCGCACTGTTGTAGTACACACCGCTGATGGTACGTTCGTAGAGCGGCACCACCAGCGCGATGCCAAGCTCGCGGGCGAGATCCTGCATCATGCGCGTGGTGGGCCCGTCGGGAACGTGCTCGGTGGCCTCGTACCACTTCGGGTTCTGCTCGGTGCAGAAGTACGGCCCGTAGAACAGCTCCTGCAGGCACACGATCTGCGCCCCGCGCTGCGCGGCCTCGCGGATCATCCGGACGTGTTTGGCGATGGCGATGCGCTTGTGCTCGGCGACCGGTGCGTCGCCGTCGGTATCGTGATGGGCTTGGATCAGGCCGATGCTGACGGTGTCGCTCACGGTGTTCCTCACAGTTGCACGGGACGGAAGGGCGCCGATTTCTGATGCAGACCGGCGCCGGCGGCGCCGATGAAACGGTCGTCCTCGACGACGGTGCGGCCGCGCGAGAGCACGTAGCGCGGCCGGCCGTGCACGACCATCCCCTCGAAGATGTTGTTGTCGGCCTTCATATGGTGGGTCGCGGCCGAGATCGTGCGCGTCACTTCGGGATCCCACACCACGAGGTCGGCGTCGCTGCCGACTGCGATCGTGCCCTTGCGCGGGAAGAGTCCGAAGAGTTTGGCGGGGTTCGTCGCCGCGAGCGCGACGAACTGATTGAGCCCGATCACGCCCTTGTTCACGCCGTGCTCGTACAGGATCGCGACCCGGTCTTCGATCGTCGGCGCGCCGTTGGGGATCTTCGAGAAGTCGTCGCGACCCAGCTCCTTCTGACCGCAATTGAAGGAGCAGTGGTCGGAGCCGAACGCGTGCAGCTCGCCGTTCTTTAGCTTGGCCAGCAGCACGGCCTGATCGCGCTTCTCCCGCAGCGGCGGTGACATCACGTAGTTGGCGCCGGCGAAGTTGGGGCGGTCGTAGTCGGAGATGTCGCAGACCAGATACTGCGGGCAGGTCTCGCCGTAGATCGGCAGGCCCCGTTTGCGTCCGTCGCTGATCGCGTCGGCGGCCATGGCGCTCGACACGTGGACGACGTAGAGCGGCGCGCCGGCGACTTCGGCCAGCCGGATCGCGCGCGAGGTCGCCTCGCGTTCGAGTTCCACCGGCCGGGTCAGCGCATGATACTTCGGCGCGATATGGCCTTCGGCAAGCGCCTCCTTGACCGTCACCTCGATCACGTCGCCGTTCTCGGCGTGCACCTGGACCAGGCCGCCGAAACGCGCGGCCGCCTTGAGGACCTTGAAGATCGTTTCGTCGTCAACTTGCAGCACGTGCTTGTAGGCCATGAAGACCTTGAACGAGTTGACGCCTTCCTCGGCGATCATGCGCGGGATCTCTTCGATCGTCTCGGGGCGCCCGTCGGCGATCGTCAGGTGGAAGGCGTAATCGATCGCCGCTTTGCCGGCCGCCTTGGCATGCCACGTGCGCAGCGCGTTGGCCAGCGAGTCGCCGCGCTGGTGGAGGGCGAAGTCGACGATCGTGGTGGTGCCACCCAGCGCCGCGGCGACCGTTCCGCTGGCGAAATCGTCGACCGTCGTCGTCCCGCCGAACGGCATGTCGAGATGGGTATGCGGATCGATGAACCCGGGAAAGACGTAGCAGCCCGACGCGTCGATCGTCGCGCTGCCGTTGCTCGGCAGCGTCCGGGCGATGGCGGCGATCGTGCCGTTTTCGATCGCGATGTCGGCCGCAAAGCGGTCGGTCGCGGTGACAACCGTTCCGTTCCTTACGATGGTACCGATAGCCGTTCTCTCCATGTGTGCACGGTGTCGCCCGCATCGGTGCGCACCATCGTGATGCAATCTTGGACCGGACAGACCATCGCGCACAGGTTGCAGCCCACGCAGTGCTCTTCGTCGACGATCGGCGCCAGCAGCGGGTCGGCCGGACGATCGATGCACTGGTGAGCCGCATCCTCGCACGCGATGTAGCATTTGTTGCAGCGGATGCACGACTCGGGATCGATGCGCGCCACGACCGCGTAGTCGAGGTTCAGGTCGTTCCAGTCCACGAAGCGCGGCACCGTCTGGCCGATCAGCTCGCGCACGGAGCCAAGGCCGCGCTCGTCGAGGTAGTTCGAGAGCCCATCGATCATGTCGCCGACGATCCGGAAGCCGTGATGCATGACCGTCGTACAGACCTGCACCGTCGTCGAACCCATCAGCAGAAACTCGACCGCATCGCGCCAGTCGGCGATGCCGCCGATCCCGGAGATCGGAATACCGACCCCTTCGTCGCGGGCGCAAGCGCCGACCATGTTCAGCGCGATCGGTTTGACCGCCGGCCCACAGAAACCGCCGTGCGACGACTTGCCGTCGACGTGCGGGATCGGCAGCCACGTCTCGAGGTCGACGCCGATCAGCGAGTTGATCGTGTTGATCAGGCTGATCGCGTCGGCGCCGCCCTGCGCGGCTGCGCGGGCGGGGACGCGGACGTCGGCCACGTTCGGCGTCAGCTTCACGATGACGGGGACGTGCGCGGCTTCCTTGACCCAGCGCGTGATCAGCGTGATCAGCTCGGGATCTTGACCGACCGCCGCACCCTGGCCGCGCTCGGACATTCCGTGCGGACAGCCGAAGTTCAGTTCGAACCCGTCGATCGGCACGGTTTCGACGCGTCGCACGAGTTCGTGCCAGCTTTCGCGCGTGCACTCGGTCATCAGCGACGCGATGATCGGCCGGTCGGGATAGGCTGCCTTGCAGGCCGCGATCTCTTCCAGGTTGACGTCGAGCGGACGATCGGTGATCAGCTCGATGTTGTTCATGCCGAGCATCCGGTACGCGCCGGCGTTGAGACCGGCGAAGCGCGAGGTCACGTTGACGATCGGCTCGAGCGCAAGCGTCTTCCAGACCGCGCCGCCCCAGCCGGCGTCGAACGCGCGCATCACCTGATAGCCCGAGTTGGTCGGCGGCGCCGATGCGAGCCAGAACGGGTTCGGGCTGCGGATGCCGGCCAGGTCGACCGAAAGATCGGCCATCAGGCGGCGGCCCCGCGCAGGAAGCCGTCGATGCTTCGCGCGGCGATCTTCCCGCGCTGCGCGGCCTCGACGACCATGGCATCCACGCCGCCCGGCGTGAACGTGCAGTCGCCGGCCGCGAAGACGTTGGGGCGATTGGTGCGCATGGCGTCGTCGACGATCGCGATTCCGGCTGGACCATACTGCACCCCGAAGGCGTCGAGCAGTGCGGTGTGCCGGCGCTGTCCGATCGCGACGATCACCGTGTCGGCCGCCACGACGTATTCGGTCCCGGGCAGCGCGAACGCGCTGCCGTCCGGATGGGTCGCGACGATCTCGAGGCCGGCGACGCGTCCGTTCTCGACCAGGATACGGCTGGGCAGCGTGCAGGTGCGAAACTCCACGCCTTCGACCTGCGCGAACTCGATCTCGAACTGGTACGCGGTCATCCGATCGGCGGGTCGCCGATAGTACATCGTCACCGACGGCACGCCGAGGCGGCGCGAACAGGTCGCCGCATCGATCGCAGTGTTGCCGCCGCCGATCACGGCCACCACGCTGCCGAGCGGGCCGACATCGGCGCCCGATTTCGCGGCCCGGATAAAGTCCAGCGCGTCCCACACACCGGCGGCATCTTCGCCGGGGATGCCCAGCCGCGGGACGGCGCCCATGCCGACCGCGAGCACGACGGCGTCGTGCGTGTCGAGCACCTCGTGCGCGGCGATCGTCTCGCCGACCGATACGCCGGTGCGGAACGTGACGCCGAGCGCGCGCACCTGCTCGGCTTCCCAGAGCGCGATCTCGGCGGGCAGGCGAAACGGCACGATCCCGTAGGTGTCGAGGCCGCCGGCGAGTTCATCGCGCTCGAACACCGTCACCGCGTGGCCGAGCCGCGCCAAGTCGCGCGCCGCCGCCAATCCGGCCGGCCCGGCGCCGATGACCGCGACGCGCTTGCCGGTCGGCGGCCCGGCGCGGAACAGCGTCGCACCGCTTTGGATCGCCCAATCGGTAGCGTAGCGCTGCAGATCGCCGATGCGGATCGGGCTCTGATCCGGGTTGAAGACGCAGGCGCCCTCGCAGAGCTGTTCGGTCGGACAGACCCGCGCGCAGCTGGCGCCGACCGGGTTCGCGTCCATGATCGTGCGGGCGCTGCCGAGCAGATCA